>Ga0207713_1000150_pt1 | contig 105170 bp, 99 predicted proteins | sample KBSS64metaG_FD_184404 | JGI IMG/M metagenome (GOLD analysis project Ga0207713, IMG submission 184404) | Switchgrass rhizosphere microbial communities from Kellogg Biological Station, Michigan, USA - KBS S6-4 metaG (SPAdes) (version 2) | ecosystem: Host-associated > Plants > Roots > Rhizosphere...
AAGCTGCTGGGCTGGAAAGATCAGACCTACGCCACAAACTTCAAACTCTAGGAATTTGCATGAAACTGTCCCTTCCCGCCCGGCTCGCATCGTTCGCCTTGGCGTCTTCGTTGTCCCTGAGTGCCTCTGCTCAGGATGAAACCGTGGTTTCAGCGGCGTTCAAGTCAGTGTTTTACCTGCCCGTTTATTTCGCTCAGGAACATGGCTATTTCAAGGATGAGGGTCTGAACGTTCGCATTGATGTCGCTTCGTCGTCGACCAATGCGTTGGCGGCAGTCATCTCCAAGAGCGCCGACTTCTCCCTGCACGGTCCGGAGTGGACAGCCATTTCTTTCGGGCGTGGAGCACCGGTCAAAATCGTTGGCGGCACACTCAATCGCCTTGGCGTATGGCTGACCTGCAGAGCGGATTTGCCCTACAGCGGGTTCGCCAGCCTGGCGGGGAAAAAGATCTCTACCGGCGCCATGCCGACGACCAGCACCTCGGCGTTTCTGCGCCTGGTGCAACAGGCCGGCCTGAATCCGAAAAAGGACCTGCAGATCGTCGAAGTGCCGATGGGTAACGAGATCGGCCCGCTCAGCTCAGGACAGGCTGACTGCGCCGTGCTGTATGAACCGGGCGCGTCGCAGGCCGAGGCGCAAGGCTATAAGGTGGTGGCAGCCTTTGCCAAACAGGTGGGCCCTTACACGTTCTCCGCCATTTCGACCCGCAAAGACATCGACCCAGCCGTGTCCCAGCACTTTGTCAGCGGAATTGATCGAGCCCTCAAAGCCATTCACAAAGACCCGGAAGCCGCTGTTGCCAGTGGCCTGAAACTCTTCCCGAACCTGGCCCCTGAGGTTGTAAGAGCCTCTGTGCTGCGACTCATCAATGACGGCGTATTTGCCGATTCCGTGGCCATCGAGCCAAAGGCATTGCAGGACGCCCTGCAGACCCAGGTCGACCTCGGCAACCTGGGGCAGATTCCGTCGGACTCCAGCTGGGTTGATCTAGAGTGGGCTGACAAGCAAGCCGCCAAAGCTTACTAAGCAAAGGCCCTGCGCACGAGCCTGTACATAGTGGGGACAGGCTCGTGGCCCCTGATAGTGGCAAAAAGAATGACCTGAAATCTTTTGCAACATCCTCACTCACCAGCCCTTCATAAAAGTTACGTTATATTGTTGCATCTAAACAAGGATGCACACGATGTCCCGCAAGATTGCCTCACTGGCCAGCCTCACTCTGGGCTTACTGGCCGACATTGCCTACGCCAAAGAAACACCTACCGCCCTGGTCCTGGACACCGTAACGGTAACCTCTGATTACGACTACGAGTCCGCCACCGGACCGGTCTCAGGCTACCGGGCCACCCGCTCTGCCAGCGCGACCAAGACCGACACCGCCATCAAGGACATCCCACAATCGATCAGCGTCATACCCAATACTGTGCTCGACGATCTGGGTAGCCACAGTGTTGAACGCGCCCTGGACTTTGCCGGCGGCGTGTCGAAGCAGAACAATTTCGGCGGGCTCACGCTCTACGAATACAGTGTCCGGGGCTTCACCACCTCAGAGTTCTACAAGGACGGCTTCAGCGCCAACCGGGGTTACCCCGCCACGCCCGATGCTGCGAACATCGAGCGGATCGAAGTGCTCAAAGGCCCGGCGGCGAGTCTGTACGGGCGCGGCGACCCGGGCGGTACGGTCAACATCGTCACAAAAAAACCACAGCCCGATGCCTTCACCACGCTGCAGACCAGCGCCGGTAGCTGGGATCGCTATCGCACCAGCCTGGACGTCAACGCCCCTCTGGACGACGAGAAGAATGTGCTCAGCAGGGTCAACCTCGCCGTCGAGGACAACAACAGCTTCAGGGATCACGTCGGCAGCAAACGCGTCTTCGTGGCGCCGACACTGAGCTGGCAGCTCAACCCTGACACGCGTCTTTCGCTGGAAACGGAATTCGTTCGCCACAGCTCGACCTTCGACCGAGGCATTGTCGCACCCAACAATACATGGAGCGGCATGTCCCGCCGGACGTTCCTGGGCGAGCCGAACGACGGCGACATCGATAACGACAACAACCTCGTGCAAGTGGCGCTGGATCATCACCTCAACGACGTGTGGTCATTGAGGCTCGCCAGCCATTACAAACAAGGCGAACTTTCGGGTTATGCCAGCGAAGCGCGGGCCCTCAACGCCGATGGGCACACGGTCAACCGCCGCTACCGCGAGCGCGACATGGATTGGCACGACAGCATCACTCAGGTCGAGCTGCGCGGCCTGTTCGATATCGGCAGCTGGCAACACGAACTGTTGATCGGCACCGAGTACGAAAACTACCGCAAGAACGAGCGGGTCACCAACACTGCTGGCAGCCCCTATGCCATCGATATCTACCAGCCCGTCTACGGCCAAGCGAAACCCAACGGCGCCCGATCCGGCACCGACTTTTTCGAACACGTCCAAAGCCGTGCGCTTAACCTGCAAGACCAGATTGTCATCACCGACAAACTGCGCGGCATGCTGGGTGCGCGTTACGAACACTTCGATCAGGCCATCGATGACTACACCACAAACCTGACCCGCAAACAGCGCCATGACGGACTGACCTACCGCGCAGGTCTGCTGTATCAACTCACGCCGCAAGTGGGTGTATTCGCCAACGCCTCGACCTCGTTCAAACCGAACAACGGGCTCGATGCCTCCGGCAAAACGTTCAAGCCTGAGGAAGGCACGGGCTTCGAGATGGGGCTGAAGACCGAGCTGTTTGATGAGCGTCTGAGCGCGACGCTTGCGGCCTTTCACATCGAGAAGGAAAACGTGCTCGCCCTTGATCCCGGCAGCGATACCAGCCGGGCGGTGGGCAAGGCACGCAGCCAGGGCTTCGATCTGCAACTGTCTGGTCAGTTAACCGAGGCCATGCGGGTCATCGGCGCCCTCGCCTACATCGATGCTGAAGTGACCAAGGGTGACGCGGCGATTCCCACCGGGAGCCCGATCCTTGGCGTGGCCAAACGCAGCGGCAGCCTGCTGGGCGTGTATGAGTTTCAGGAAGGGCCACTTCGAGGTTCGGACGTCGGTGCGGCCTTCACTTACGTGGGTGATCGCTCCGGGCAATCGGGTGGCAGTTTCGAGCTGCCGGCCTATCAGACCGTCGACCTGCTCGCTCACTACAAGGCCAGCGACGCCGTCACGGTGGGCCTGAACCTGAACAACGTCTTTGACGAAAAGTATTACGAACGCGCTTACAGCAACTACTGGGTGATGCCGGGTGAACCACGCAATTTCACCCTAAGCCTGACTGTCAGTCTCTGATCAAGGAAGTAACCATCATGTTGAAGAAAACATCCCTGCTGGCAATCGGTGTCGCATCGTTCATCGGCGCTGGCACCGCGAGTGCTCACGGCCTCTGGACAGAACAGCGCCGTGGCAACATTGAAGTCGTCTACGGTCATGGCGCCGAGGACAACCCTTACAAACCCCAGAAGATCAGCCGTGCCTGGGCGTATGACAGGCAAGGAAAAATGATCCCGGTCACCGTCGAGCAACTGAGCGACCACGCACGCCTTCAGCCAATTCACCCTCCCGCCATCGTCGCCGTGGCCTTCGACAACGGCATGTGGTCACAGACCGCCGACAAGAAATGGGTGAATCAGGGCCGGACAAAAGTCCCGGGCGCTGTGGCTTCGATACACACGTTCAAGTACAGCCTGGCGATCTACCACGAGGGCGCAAAGCTGCCTGATCTTGATCGGCTGAAGCTGGTGATCGTACCGCAGGCAGATCCACTGACTGTCGGCCCGGGCAACCCACTCCCGGTCAAAGTCTTGCTCAACGGCAAACCTGCCGCCGGTGTCGATCTGATCGGCGATTATCGCAGCGCGCCGGATGTCACCAGCGCCAAAACAGATGCCCAAGGCCTGGCCAACATCATCGTGCGCAATGAGGGCCTGAACGTCCTTGCAGCGCAGGCTGTGGTGCCTGTCGCCAACAATCCCGATATCACAGAACAGGGGCTGTTCACGTCTCTCACGTTCACAGGGCAGTCACATCACGATTGAGGGATCAGATGATGGCTGCGCGCGCTGCGCTGACCAGACCCTCCAGCCAGTCCTGATGGCCGTTGATCATTGGGTTGGGTTTCGCCTTGGCCAGCTCCTCGGCGGGCTTACCCTTCTGGGTTTCCTGAGTAAGGATACGAACGCGCCCACCCGACAAGTCTTCGATCAGCCAGGCGTGGTGAACGTCCAACCGAGTATCGCCCTCGCCTGCCCAGCCATGCCAGGCGATGCGGCCTGGCTGATCGGCTGTAGGTGCAAGGTATTCATTGCATTGGGCTTCTACCGGAAAGCCGAATGTCTCGAAGTAAAAGCGTACGCCGTCCGCCAGATCGGGCCCGGTGTGATTATGAAAGCGCACGTTCGCCGAGTTGGCGTAGTACGTGGGCCAGCGCTGAGCCTGACTGAGCAGCGGCCAGACCTGGGCGGCACTGAGGCCTGCGACAATGACTTCGTTGGAGACAAAGTTTTCGGTAAAGCCGGGGACGTAGCCTTCCGGCCAGATGATCGCGTTCATGATGACTCGACATTCAGTGGATAGAGTGGCGCCATGATCGGTGTAAGCTTGAAATAACGCCAATCGCAATCTCTTATCCGGAGCATCATGAATTCTGATATCAGAAATCTCGATCTCAATCTGCTCAAAGCGCTCGACGCCTTACTGGACGAGCGCAGCGTTACCCGAGCTGCCGACCGACTGGCCCTTACTCAACCGGCGGTAAGCGGAATGCTCAACAGACTGCGTGAAAGCTTCGACGACCCGTTGTTCGTACGCGCGCAGCGAGGCATCGTGCCGACCTTGCGCGCCGAGCAGATGGCGGGCCAGGTGAAGCAGTTGCTCGGGGACATCGAAGGGATGCTCCAGCCCCAGGCCTTCGATCCGGCCACGGCCGACGTCACCCTGAAACTGGCCGCTACGGACTACGCACTGCAGGCAGTGGTCGTTCCGTTCTTGAGCGCCTTGAGGGTGCAAGCGCCGAACGTTCGCGTTTCAACGCAGCCGGTTGACCCCATGCAGTTGCCGACCCAGTTGGATCGCGGCGATATCGACCTGGCGCTGATCACACCTGACACCACACCACCGGGCCTGCACAGCAAGCCGCTGTTCGATGAGCGTTATGTCTGTGTGATGCGAGCCGATCACCCGGACGCGAAAAACGCCTGCCTTTCACTGGATCGCTTCTGCGCCCTGGATCAGGTGCTGGTATCTCCCTCCGGAGGCAGCTTCCACGGCGTAACGGATAGCGCTCTGCAAAAGCTTGGCAGATCACGTCGGGTCAGCGTTTGCGTAACAAGCTTTCTGGTGCTGCCTGAAATCTTGCTGGCGAGCGATCTGATCGCTGTAGTGCCGCACCGCCTGGCGGCAAGGGCTGCAGAACTGACGATTCTGGAGCCGCCGCTGGAGATACCTGGCTTCACGAAAACCCTTGCCTGGCATGAAAGGACTGATCGTGATCCAGGGCAGCGCTGGCTACGCTCGTTGTTGATTGAGAGCTGCCAGCTCAAGACTGCCTGATCCTGTCACCTACAGAGCGACCCTCTGATCTTCCACTGCGGCTTGATCGGGCCAGCTCATTTGCCCGTCATCGTGATTTGCGAAGCTCGCTGGGGCTCACGCCCAGATGGCGATTAAACAGCCGGGTCAGGTACGAAGGGGAATGCAGGCCCACCGCGAGGCTCACATCGAGAATCGACAATGCAGTGTTTGAAACAAGCCTGGCGGCAGTCTCCACACGGGTGCGGTTTGTGAAATCCAGCAGGGTCTCGTCCGTGACTGCTTTGAAGATACGAGTGAGGTGACGGCGCGACAGGTGAAACTGATGCCCAATCGCCTCGATGCTCAGGTCGGTTTCCAGGTTCTCCCGAACGTATCGCTGGATGTCCCTCACAAGCGCAGCATGCTGCTGATGCTCACTGGGTTGTGGCAGTATTTCCTGGCAGGCAATGACTCGCGCGCACTCCTCGAATATCAGGTGGTTCAAGTGTGGCAGTTGGCGTTGAAAATGCTCGGCAGAGACGCTGTTTTGCAGCTGGTCGTGCAAGCTCAGCATGCTGTCCAACGCCTCGCTTGCCTGCCAGATCCCCGAGCGTTGCACCTGCTTGGCGAAGCTGCGGAAACCGTTCAGGTGGCCTTGGTGTTTGACGTAAGACGGGTCGACATACAGCGTCATGTGTTTCTCCCGTCCTGGAGCGGCCTCAGTCGCGTGGGCAAAGTCTGCGGGTACGAATGAAAACCGCTGACGCGAAACATGGGAGGTCTGGCTGCTCTCAGTGGAGAGAAATAGCCCGCCGTGGAGAGGCAGGAGCAGCATGTGACAGTCGTGGGCGTGCCAATCTACGGCATAGCCAGTGGTGTCGCTTGTCTCCAGGTGAAACACGTCGCAGGAATTACCGTTGAGTTTGGGCGACATGTAGGCCATGAAATATACCCCTTGGTATCAATGCCCGGGTCACAACCAAGTCGGTAAGGATCCAGGTGGTGGATGGGGGCTTACAGCCACGATAACGCGCCTCATTATCATACACATGGCAATAATAGGGTATGCCTTAGCGGTATACCATTTTCAATTAGGCTTTCAGAGGTGAACGCTGGGGGTGCAGCGCTGGAGTTGCTGAGGTCGAGGCGCGGGTGGCTGATGTTCTGATTCGAAAGGCTCGCTCATTGGCGGAGGATCATCGCCCGTTCGCCGCAATCTTGAGCCTGCCGCGAGGCCGGTGCTACCATTCGCCACCGCCGAACCGGCAAGGACATTCCGCTTTATGAGCAGCATCCGCGAGCGCAACAAAGAACTGATCCTGCGCGCAGCCAGTGAAGAATTCGCCGACAAGGGCTTTGCCGCCACCAAGACCAGCGACATCGCCGCCAAGGCCGGGGTGCCCAAGCCCAACGTCTACTACTACTTCAAATCCAAGGACAACCTCTACCGTGAGGTGCTCGAGAGCATCATCGAGCCCATCATGCAGGCGTCGACACCGTTCAATCGCCAAGGGGTTCCGGCTGAAGTATTGAGCGGCTACATCCGCTCCAAGATCCGCATTTCCCGCGACCTGCCCTTCGCCTCCAAGGTGTTCGCCAGCGAAATCATGCACGGCGCGCCGCACCTGACTGCCGAGCAGGCCGAGCAGCTCAATGCCCAGGCCCGGCACAACATCGAGTGCATCCAGGGCTGGATCGACGACGGCCTGATCGCCCCGCTCGACCCGCACCACCTGATGTTCAGCATCTGGGCCGCGACCCAGACCTACGCGGATTTCGACTGGCAGATTTCCTCGATCACCGGCAAGGCGAAGCTGGACGACGCCGACTACGAAGCCGCCGCCCAGACCATCGTGCGGCTGGTGCTCAAAGGGTGTGAGCCGGATCGCTGAGGCTTGTTACGCCTTGGCCGATTGCAAAGCCTTGTCGACGCCGTCGAGCAGTTGCCCGAAGCTCCAGGGCTTGCGGATGAAGGTCACTTGATGTTGCACGCCGGAGCTTTCCGGCGTTTCGTGACCGGACATAATAAGGATCGGAATCCTGGGCCACTTGTTGCCCGACAGGTTGGCCAGATCGGCGCCATTCAACGTGCCCGGCATGAGAATGTCGGTCAGCAGCAGCGACACGCGGTCGGCGTGCTCGTCGAGAAATCTCACCGCGTCGTCGGCGTTCTCCAGGGCATGGGTCGTGAAACCCTCGTCGCCCAGAATCTCGCACACAAAATCACGGATGATCGACTCATCTTCAACCACCAGGATGAGGCGTTTTTCCTGTCCATTTGCTGCCATTTGCGCTGCACCCACCATAATTCTTCCCGTCACCTGTCCGGCCGGCCCTGTCCTGGACTCCGGCTGCTATCGGTACTGTGAACGGCGCGCGCGCTGGAAATTCCATCCGGTGATGAGATTTGATTAAAACGGTTGTAAGGACAGCCTCCTCGACGGAGCAATCATGATTCTTCAGGCATAAAAAAACCCGCCGAAGCGGGTTTGTGCAAGACCGTCCAAATTCCATGTCGGCAGCCATTCCTGGCGAACGGTCGATCGTCCCTGATCCCACAGCGTTCCTTCGCTGCGGTTGATGGGATCCAATTTACTGCAAAGACGGGATCCAACCTAGAGCGATAATCTCCATTCGCTGTAAGCCTTTGGCTATAAAGATGGCACTCTGACGCCAAGGCCGCGTTGGACTAATGGCCAATTGGCCATATTCGATGACTGGCTGTACAAAATGCCTACGCCACTCTCAGGTTTGCCAGCCTTGGGCCGAGACGCTTGAAGAAGAACCCCGCTGTCTGCAACCGGTCATGGCCGGTCTCGAGGGTTCGGCGATAACAAGAACAATGAAACGGAGTGACGATCATGAATATGCGTAACCTGTCGATCAGCCGGCGTCTGTGGCTGATTCTAATCGTCGCCGTGCTGATGCTGTTCACCCTGGCCGTGGCCATGCTCAAACAGATCCATGACGATCTGTACGACGCCAAGGCCCAGAAAACCATGCACGTGGTGCAGACCGCCAGCGGCCTTCTGGAGTACTACCAGGGCCTTGAGAGCAGCGGCAAGCTGACCCGCGAGCAGGCCCAGCAGCAGGCCATGGATGCCATTCGCGGCCTGCGCTACAACCAGACCGACTACTTCTGGATCAATGACCTGAAGCCTGTGATGATCATGCACCCGGCCAACCCCAAGCTTGTGGGGCAGGATCTGTCGGGGGTGAAGGATCCGGACGGCTTCCAGGTCTTCAACGAAATGGTCACCCTGGCCAAGGCAAAGGGCGCCGGGATGGTCAACTATCGCTGGCCCAAGCCAGGCGCCAGCGAGCCGGTGCAGAAGACCTCCTATATCTCGCTGTTCACCCCGTGGGGCTGGGTCATTGGCTCGGGCGTGTACGTTGATGACGTGCAGGCCGAGTTCCAGCAGCAGGTCATCAAGGCCCTGTCGATCAGCGCCGGTATCATTCTGGTCATGGCGCTGCTGTTGACCGTCATCGCGCGCAGCATTGCCGGGCCCTTGAACGCCACGGTCGAGGCCATGGCCAGTATTGCCAGCGGCGAAAGCGACCTCACCCGAAACCTCGAAACCCAAGGCAAGGATGAGATCACCCAACTGGCCGGACATTTCAACGCGTTCACCGCCAAACTGCGCGGGGTGGTCAGCCAGTTGCAACAGTCTGCAGTGGGCCTGGGCCAGGCTTCGAGCGAGCTGGGCAGCAACGCGGTACAGGCTCAGGAACGCAGCCAGCAGCAGTCGCTGCAGATGGAACAGGTCGCGACCGCCATCAACGAAGTGACCTATGGCGTGCAGGACGTCGCCAAGAACGCTGAACACGCCGCCAGCGAGATGCGCAATGCCCAATCCCAGGCGCAGCAGGGCCAGGCGAACATCGACAGCAGCCTCAAGCAGATCGATCACCTGTCCGGCACCATCAGCCAGGCGGTGGACGTGATCCGCACTCTGGCCAGTGAGAGCACGCAGATTGGCGGGGTGCTGGAAGTCATCAGCTCCATCGCCGAACAGACCAACCTGCTGGCCCTGAACGCTGCCATTGAAGCGGCGCGCGCGGGCGATCAGGGTCGCGGCTTTGCAGTGGTGGCCGATGAAGTGCGCCTGTTGGCGCAGCGCACGCAAAAATCCACGGCGGAGATCCAGGCGATGATCGAACGGCTGCAAAGCCATTCCGATGCCGCCGTGAAGGTCATCAGCGACAGCAGCCGCTCCTCGCAACTGACCATCGAACAGGCGCACCTGGCCGGCCAGAGCCTGACGTCGATCAGCCAGGCCCTGCAAAACCTCAACGGCCTCAACGCCTCGATTGCCAGCGCAACCCTGCAGCAATCCCATGTGGTCGAAGACATCAACCAGAACGTGACCCAGGCCGCGCAGTTGTCCCAGGGCACTGCCGTCGCCGCCGAGCAGTCCAGCGCTGCCAGCGCGCAGCTCAAGGGGTTGAGTGAGCAGTTGAACGGGTTGTTGCGCCAGTTCAGGGTCTGAATGCAGCTTGCTTCGAATGCTCGATTTGGGCTCACCACAAATCCGTAGCAGCACGGCTTGCCGGCGGGGCGGTGTGTCAGGTAATCCATTGTTGGCTGACCCACCGCTCCCGCGGGCAAGCCCGGCTGCTACGGGAACGGTGTCGGACTTTGGATCTGCGTTCGCCGCTAGTCCGTTGGGTTGGTAGGAAGGCTTGATCGGGATTTAGCCTTCAGACATTATGTATACAATAATAAATAATATTGAATACATACATGCAAACCCTTCGATCTGCCCCCCCCTCTCACTGCCCCGACTGGGCCGAAGCGCTGCTCAATGGCTTCAGCCAGGTCCTTCTGCAACGCAGCCCGCTGTGTGGCCTGATGTGCCTGCTGGCGATTCTCATCAGTACGCCCTCCTCCCTTGGCGGTGCCTTGCTGGGCGCTGTCGCGGGGCTACTGACCGCGCAGCGTCGCGGTTACCCCAAGGCCGAGCGGCAGTCCGGGGTGTACAGCTATAACGGCGTGCTGCTGGGCCTGCTAATCTGCTACCGGTTCGAATGGTCGCCGATGCTGCCGCTGCTGGTCATCGCCTGCGGCGGGCTGAGCACGATGCTGATGCATGCCTGGCTGCAACGCACGCCCAGGGCGTCTTGCCTCAAGGCCTACACGGCGCCGTTTGTGCTGTTCAGTTGGGTGCTGCTGACCTTTGCCGAGCCGATGCCTGCCACCCTGATGCTCGATACCGGTCTGCTTCAGGCGCTGCCTGTGGGCCTGGGTCAGGTGTTCCTGCTGGACCACCCCCTGGCAGGCGTGCTGATCGGCATCGGCCTGTTGCTGTCCAGCCGCAACGCCGCATTGTGGGCGGCCTTGGGCTGCCTCAGCGGTGTGGCGTTCGCCCTCTGGCAGCAGGAAACCAACCAGGCATTGCTGGGGCTTGCGGGTTACAACCCGGCGTTGGCGGCACTGGCGTTCAGCCATGTACGCCACAAACCCTGGCTGCCGGCCATTGCCGTGGCGCTGGCGATCCTGTTGCAACCGGGGTTTTCCAGCCTGGGCCTGGCGACGCTGACCGCACCTTTCATCCTCTCCTGTTGGCTGGTGCAGGCTGGCGGCCGTTTGTTCCGGCAGTCAGCCCAGGATCATCCACTGCGTTTCTGAACTGTCATAAGGACAGAAGTTTTTAATCTATAAGACGCTACCCGTTTTCGTTATAGTCGCGGCCATTAGCCATCCCTTTTTTCATAAGAATAAACGCGACACGACAAAGGAATTCGCAGTGAAAAAGATCTTCGCCGCCTCGATGCTGACCTGCGCCATGGCCTTCGCCAGCGCCGCCCACGCCGCCCCTGAGCTGCTCAACGTCTCCTACGACGTGATGCGCGACTTCTATAAGGACTACAACGCTGCCTTCCAGAAGCACTGGCAGGACGAGCACAAGGAAGACGTCACCCTGAAGATGTCATTCGGTGGTTCGAGCAAGCAGGCCCGCGCCGTGATCGACGGGCTGCAGGCGGACGTCATCACCATGAACATGGCAACCGACATCAACGCCCTGGCCGACAATGGCGAACTGGTCCCGAAAAACTGGGTCGAGCGCCTGCCCAACCACAGCGCGCCGTTCACTTCCGCCACTGTGTTCATCGTGCGCAAGGGCAACCCCAAGCATTTGAAAGACTGGCCGGACCTGGTCAAGGATGGCGTCGAAGTCGTGGTGCCGAACCCGAAAACCTCGGGCAACGGCCGCTATACCTACCTGTCGGCGTGGGGCTACACCCTGAAGAATGGCGGCGATGAAGCGGCGGCGAAGAAATTCGTCGGCGAGTTGTTCAGCCACGTGCCGGTACTGGACACGGGCGGTCGCGGCGCTACCACAACCTTCATGACCAACCAGATCGGCGACGTGCTGGTGACCTTCGAAAACGAAGCCGAAATGATCGCCCGCGAGTTTGGCCGCGATCAGTTCGAAGTGGTCTACCCAAGCGTCTCCGCCGAGGCCGAGCCGCCGGTGAGCGTGGTCGACAAGGTGGTGGACAAGAAAGGCACCCGCGCCGCCGCCGAGGAATACCTGAAGTACCTGTGGTCAGCCCAAGGCCAGGAAATCGCCGCTGCCAACTACCTGCGCCCACGGGATCCGGCGGTACTGGCCAAGTACACCGACCGCTTCCCGAAAGTCGATTTCCTTTCAGTGGAGAAGACCTTCGGCGACTGGCGCACCGTGCAGAAGACGCACTTCGTCGATGGCGGAGTGTTTGACCAGATCTACCCCGCCAAATAAAGGCTTGGGGTGAAGCGAAAAACGGCGACCCATCAAGGTCGCCGATTTTTATTGAGCATTTTTGAAGATTTGATGCTAAGAAAACATGTGATGGTGGTTACAGCCCCATCGACGCCATCTGTACTTCGGACCTGTATTGACGAATAGTATGATGAGAGCAAATATTGTAGACTCTTTCGTCATCCTTCAACACCCCGATCACCTTCTTCAAATATCCTTTCGTCAACTGCCCAAGCTGATTACCAAATGTGGTTGGCATCGGCACAAAATGAAGTGCCGCAGTGCAACTGCGCATCTCAGCCAGCATCTTAATGACTACTTGAGCCACTGAGTCGTTCATCTCCCAATTACGAGCCTGCGCCCCATACCACCTCACCAAAACTTCATTTAGCGCTTTCTTATAATAATAATCCATCAACTCCATTTACAGCCTCCTTTTTATACCACTCACTACTTGTAGAGCCATTTCCCTAGAGCCCTTTACGGTAACAAGCTCAACATTAAACGCACTCAACACCAACAGACGGTGGAAATCCTTCTCGGTCTTGGCCTCATGTAGTATCACCTCAACCTCGCCGACTCGAAAAAAGGTCACAGCCGAATGACAATCAAGTCCTGCGATGGCACGCTGCAACCGCAACTCCTCGGGATTCCAGCGACTCAAAGAGCCAGCATCGCCGTAAATAAGTCTGAAGTAGTCGGCCGGGCCGGAAATCTGTGATGACATTCTGCGTAAAGGCTCGGTCATCTCTTGCTCTTGAAGCCGGTCAATACTGACATACCCTTTGTCAGGGTACACAGCGGTAAACCCATCAGTGCTTATGAAACCGACAGGCTTTTCCGGAAGAGTCAACTGGTATTTAGAAAAGTAAACAGGCAGGGAGCCAATTTCATGCAAGCGTAGAGACTCATGCTTCGGAGTTGCGTACTCACACCCTCCATCGGCGAGCGCAGCCCCACTGCAAACTAACAATACAACGCCCAACCACTGCCTCAGCGAACATTCAAATATCTTCATACCTTCGACCGCCGCATACAATTCAGACCGCCGAGAATAGTTCTACAGTAGCACTAATAAGTAAACCGATAATCTGTAGGACTTTGCCGAAAGCTTTGTAGCCTCTTGCCGAGGATGGTTCTAGCCCTAGCAATCCAGCGACCGCGGGGAGTCAGCCGACATATCTGGTCCTGATACACAGCGGTCGCGGGCAAGCGCGCTCCTACACAGGTTCGGTGTACCGGTCAGCAAGCGCGATCAACTGGGGAGAATCAATTTCCGAACTGGCGGCTCAGTCCCGCCGGTACACCGCTCGAATCAGTCTCCTGCCACGGCCCTGCTGGCGATGTGGCCCAGGTCCAGCCGTTGTTCCAGCGGTAGTACGTGCGCTGGCGGTAGAAGGTGTTGGGCACGTTATCCAGCACGTGCACGCCCAGCCTTGCATCCCAATGGCTGTGGCCACCCGGCGGCGGGGCGAAGTTGGCGCTGGTTTTCGGGCCCGACGGGATCGGCATCGAAGGCGGGGTCTGCGGCGTGGTGCGCGGCGTTCCCGGCTGCGGAGTGGGCGACGGCCGGGGAATGGTCGGAATCGGCTCCGAACTCTGCGGACCGGGGCGCTGGACCGCACAGGCGGCGCTCAGCGCCACCACCACACTCAACAAGGCAAATCGTGCGACGCGATACATAAAGGCATCTCTTTTGATGTCAGAGCCGCACGACCAGAATCAATGATCGGGGCTGTCGATGGTCAAGGCCTGGCGGGCTGTCACGTTGCTGGGCAGCGGTTGACTGCGACCGATCCATTCACCGGAAGTCGGCTGGCCGGCTCGGGATACCCGGGCAACCAATTGGACTTCCGGAAAGTTCGACAGTTTCAGTTGCGGCATCATTGCATCAGCATCTGTCAGCTCGACCTCAACCGGAAGATCCGCCACGGTGACCCGCTTGACCGCCAAGGGTGCCGGCGGGCCAGACACGGCGCGGGCAAAGACAAACACCGTGTCGCCCGGTTGCACCTGGGCCTTGAGTTCGTCGGCCAGGGTCACCCTCACCTTCAGATGCGCACCGGCAGCCGCCACCAGCGGTGCGTCCTTCGGCGTGCCGCCGCTCTGCACCAGCCTGTCACTGGCCTTGGCGATGCCGCCCTCCAGCGCACTGCGCGAGGGGTCGTTGGGCGGCAGCACGGCCAGCAGGCGACGCCAGTAGTCCACCGCTTCCTGGAAATGCTGGCTCTCGAACGCATTGATGCCCTTGAGCCCCAGGCTGGTGGGTTCCTTGGGATCGGCTTTCAGCGCTTCATCGGCCAGGCCCTGAATCTGCGGGGTCCAGGCCTTGTTGCCGGCGAAGTAAAGCGATTGTGCCCACTGCCCCAACAGCTCTGGCTGACGCCCGGCCAGCGCCACGGCAGCTTCGAACATCTTCGCGGCATCGGCCGGGCGATCCTGGGCCATGTAGGTGCGGGCCAGGAAATAAATGCTTTCGGCCGAGTCCGGCTGGGCCTTGACCGCCCGCTCCAGGCGATCGGTCATCTGCGCCAGCGAAGCCGGGGGGTTGGCGAATTCGCGGGTCAGCTCAACCCTGTCACTGGCACCGTAGTGCAGATAAAGGCCCAGCCCCAGCACCGGAACCAGCACGGCCGCCAGCAACGGCAGCGGCTTGCCCAGGCGCCCGACCCTGTCTGCCGAGACGCCCTCGGTGTCGGCCAACAACTCGCGGGCAGCTTCGGCACGGCCGCTGTCCATCTGCTCTGCCGAGAGCACGCCTTCGGCCTGTTGCGCCTGCAGTTCGGCCAGGCGCTCCTGATACAGCGCGACGTTCAGGGCGGTGCGATCTTCCTCGCTTTGCGCACGACGGCCGCGCAACACCGGGATCAGCAGAAAACTCAAGGCCACCAGCAACAGCAGGCCGGCCGCTAGCCAGAAATCGATCATTCGTTTTTGTTATCCAGCAGGTGGGCGAGGCGCTGACGCTCCTCGTCGGAAAGCACATCAGTCTGTGGCGTATGCTGCTTGCGCCGGCGGGCGACGATCACGCCGATCAGCACCACACCGCCCAGCAACAGGCCGCCCGGGCCGAACCAGAGCAGCCAGGTGTGGGCGTTCAGTTCAGGTTTGTAGCGCACGAACTCGCCGTAGCGATCGACCATGAAGTCGATGATCTGCTGGTTGCTCTGGCCTTCGCCGAGCATGCGGTAGATCTCCTTGCGCAGGTCGGCGGCAATCGGTGCGTTGGAATCTGCGATATCCTGGTTCTGGCACTTGGGGCAACGCAGCTCGCGGGTCAGCTCGGTGTAACGGGCACGCTCGGCGTCATCCTTGAAGGTGTAGGCGTCGATGGCGGCGTGGGCGATGTTTGCGCAGCCCAGCATCAAAACCAAAGCAGCGAACAGACGGCGAACGGAGACATTCAAACCTGTGGGAGCGAATTCATTCGCGAGGCGGCCGTACAGTCGACAAAGGTGCATTGCTCGAACCAGCGATTCGCGAATGAATTCGCTCCCACAGATCGATACACGACGCAAATACCTCATTGCTTGCCCTCATCCACCAGCCCCTGATACAGCCCGGCGAGCTTTTCCCGCCAGACCGTCTCGTCAATCACACCGACGTGCTTGTAGCGGATGATGCCCTTGCGGTCGATCAGAAAGGTCTCCGGCGCGCCATAAACGCCCAGATTGAGGCCCAGGCTGCCGGCTTCGTCGTTGATGTTGAGCTGGTACGGGTCATGAAAATCCTTGAGCCACTTGAGGGCGTCTGCGTTGACGTCCTTGTAGTTGACGCCGTAGATCACCACGCCCTGCTGCGCCAGTTTGGTCAGCACCGGATGCTCGACCCGGCAGGCAATGCACCAGGTGCCCCAGACGTTGACCAACGCCGGTTTGCCCACGAGGCTTGCGCGGGTCAGCGGCTTGCCGTCCTGCACCGAAGGCAGGGAGAACTCGGGGAACGGCTTGTCGATCAGCGCCGACGGCAGCTCCGAAGGATCCAGGTACAGACCACGGTAAAGAAACGCCGCCATGCCCAGGAACAGCACCAAAGGAATCAACAACACCCAACGCTTCATACCGCAGCTCCCGACAACCCCAACGCATCCCGCACTTTTGCCCTGACCTTGACCCGATAGCGCTTGTCCAGCGCCGCCAGCAGACCGCCCAGTGCGGTGATGAGCCCGCCGAACCAGATCCAGCGCACGAACGGCTTGACGTGCACCCGCACCGCCCAGGCGCCGTTATCCAGCGGCTCACCCAGGGCAACGTAAAGGTCACGGGTGAAGCCTGCATCGATGCCCGCCTCGGTCATCATCGAGCGCTGCACTGTGTACAGGCGCTTTTCTGGGTGCAGCACGGTCACTTCCTTGCCGCCTTCGAGGACACGAATGGTGCCCCTGTCGGAGGTGAAATTGGGGCCCTGAACATGTTTCGCTCCTTCGAAGACGAACATGTAGCCGCCCAGCTCGACCGACTCGCCAGGGGCCAGGCGCAGGTCGCGCTCGGCGCTGTTCTGGCTCGACAACACCACGCCCAGCGCCACCACCGCAATCCCGAGGTGTGCCACCTGCATGCCCCAATAGCTGCGGGTCAGGGTGCGCATGCCCTTGAGCAGGCCTTTGTGGCGGGTTTTGTCCAGCACGTCACGCACACCGGCCAGCAGCACCCAGGCCGCCAGCAGGCAAGTGGCGAGCACCGCCCAGTGGAAGTCCGCCATGGCGAAACCGGCGATCACCGCCAGCACCGCGCTGCCGACCAGCACCGGCGCCAGCATGCTCATCAGCCACTTGACCGGGGTGTCTTTCCAGCGCACCAGCACGCCAACGGCCATCACAGCCATGAGCACGCCCATCAAGGGCACGAACATCGCGTTGAAATACGGCGGGCCGACCGACATCTTCGCCCCGCTCAAGGCATCGAGCACCAATGGGTACAGGGTGCCGAGCAGAATCATCGAGGCCGCCACCACCAGCACCAGGTTGTTACCCAGCAGCAGCGTTTCCCGCGACCACAGGCCGAAACCGACATGGCTTTTGACCACTGGCGCGCGGATCGCGAACAGCGTCAGCGAACCGCCCACCACCAGCAGCAGGAACGCCAGGATGAACACGCCGCGCGCCGGGTCCGAGGCAAAGGCGTGAACCGACGTCAGCACGCCGGAACGCACCAGGAAGGTCCCCAGCAGGCTCAGGGAAAACGCCGCGATGGCCAGCAACACGGTCCAGCTCTTGAACACGCCGCGTTTCTCGGTGACGGCCAGCGAGTGGATCAGCGCCGTGCCCACCAGCCAAGGCATGAAGGAGGCGTTTTCTACCGGGTCCCAGAACCACCAGCCGCCCCAGCCCAGCTCGTAATAAGCCCACCACGAGCCCAGGGTGATGCCGATGCCCAGAAAGCCCCAGGCAACGATGGTCCATGGCCGCGACCAGCGGGCCCAGGCAGCGTCCAGGCGCCCGCCAAGCAAGGCGGCGATGGCGAAGGCGAAGGCCACGGAGAACCCGACGTAGCCCATGTACAGCATCGGTGGGTGGATGATCAGCCCCGGATCCTGCAGCAACGGGTTCAGATCGCGGCCGTCCTGGGGCACCTGCGGCAGGATGCGGCTGAACGGGTTGGAGGTCAGGATCAGGAACAGCAGAAAGCCCACGCTGATCATGCCCATGACCGCCAGCACCCGCGCCAGCATCACTTGCGGCAACTGTCGGGAAAACACCGACACGGCGAAGGTCCAGCCGCCGAGGATCAGCGCCCAGAGCAGCAAGGAGCCTTCGTGAGCGCCCCATACCGCGCTGAACTTGTAGTACCAAGGCAAGGTGCTGTTGGAGTTTTCGGCGATGTAAGCCACCGAAAAATCGTCGACCATGAATGAGTACGTCAGGCAGCCGAAGGCGAACAGCAGGAATGCGAACTGCCCCCAGGCGGCGGGCTGGGCCAGGCCCATCCAGGCCCGATCACCACGCCAGGCGCCAAACAGTGGGACGATGGCCTGCACGATGGCAAAGCACAGGGCCAGGATCATGGCCAGGTGGCCGAGTTCGGGAATCATGGCTTACCCCTGCTTGGCTGGCGTGTAGGATGCGCCCGCCGGTTCGTTGGGTGCGGGTTGGCCGCTGTCTTTCAACGCCTTGGTCACTTCCGGCGGCATGTACTTTTCATCGTGCTTGGCCAGCACTTCATCGGCGACCACCACGCCATCGGCGTTGAGCTTGCCCAGCGCGACGATGCCCTGCCCTTCGCGGAACAGGTCAGGAAGGATACCGCGATAGGTGATGGTCACCGACTTGTTGAAATCGGTGACCACGAAGGTGACGTCCAGCGAATCGGCCGAGCGCTGCAGCGAGCCCTTCTCGACCATGCCGCCGGCGCGAATGCGCGTGTCGTGGGGCGCTTCGCCGCTGGCGATCTGGGTCGGGGTGTAAAACAGGTTGATGTTTTCCTGCAAGGCGCTAAGGGCCAGGCTTACAGCAATGCCGACCCCGGCGAGGATCGCCAGGATAATCAACAGGCGTTTTTTTCGCAGCGGATTCACGAATGCTTCTCCCGGCGCAGACGACGCGCCTCTTGTTGCAGGTAACGCCGGCGCGCCAGCAAGGGTGACGCGACGTTGATGGCCAGCACCGTCAAGCAGATGCCGTAGGCGGTCCAGACGAACAGACCGTGCTTGCCCATGGCGAGAAAGTCGCCGAATGTCTCGAAACTCATGGCTGTGTCTCCTTGCCGGCAGCACGGCCCAGACTTTTGATCACTTCATCCTTCACCCAGCCGGCCCGCGACTCGCGCTTGAGCACTTCAAGGCGCATGCGCATGAGCAATACCGCGCCGAAGAAGCAATAGAAGCCCAGCGCCGTGAACAGCAGCGGCAACCACATTTCGGCGGGCATGGCCGGTTTTTCGGTGAGGCTGAAGGTCGCGCCCTGATGCAGGGTATTCCACCACTGCACCGAGTATTTGATGATCGGGATATTGACCACGCCGACGATGGCCAACACCGCACAGGCTTTGGCCGCGCTGTCACGATTGCTGATCGCGTTGCCCAGCGCAATAAGACCGAAGTACAGGAACAGCAGAATCAACATGGAGGTCAGGCGTGCGTCCCACACCCACCACGAACCCCAGGTCGGCTTGCCCCAGATCGCGCCGGTGACCAGCGCCACGGCCGTCATCCAGGCCCCGATGGGCGCGGCGCATTGCAGGGCGACGTCGGCCATTTTCATCTTCCACACCAGCCCCACCACGCCGCAGACCGCCAGCATCACGTAGCAGGACTGCGCCAGCATGGCCGAAGGCACGTGGATGTAGATAATGCGAAAGCTGTTGCCTTGCTGGTAATCCGGGGGCGCGAAAGCCAGGCCCCAGACCACGCCGATACCGATCAGCAGGACGGCAGCGATGCTCAGCCAGGGCAGCAAGCGGCCGCTGATGCCGTAAAACCATTTCGGCGAACCCAGTTTGTGGAACCAGGCCCAACTGATGCCGCTCTTCGCCTTGGCGCTAGTGTTCATCATGTTGCCTTCATCAAGGTACTTATCATCACGGTGTTTCAAAGTTACTTATAGAACCCAGGCGCTTCTTTTAGCTGAAGTGTCCTGCTGCCGATCGTCGAAAGTCCAGCGAAGGATCTCAAAAAGCTGTCCGATCGGTCAGAAGTTGATTATTCGCCAACACTGATTTTCAAGCCAGCGGCAATTGCAAAGGGCGTCAGAGTTATCGCCAGAGCGGTCAGGCTGCCAAGCCAAAGCAGATAGCCGGTCGCAGGCATGCCCTCAAGTGCAGCCTGCAGCGCGCCGCTGCCAAGAATCAGCACCGGGATGTACAGCGGCAGAATCAGCAACGCCAGCAACAGGCCGCCGCGCTTGAGCCCCACCGTGAGCGCCGCGCCGACTGCGCCAAGCAGGCTTAACACCGGCGTTCCCAGCAGCAGCGACAACAGCAAAACCGGCAGGCAGGCGCTCGGCAACCCCAGCATCAGGGCCAATAGAGGCGCGAGCAAAACCAGTGCCAGCCCGGAAAAGGCCCAGTGTGCCGCCACCTTGGCCAGCACCAGCAATGCCAGGGGGTGTGACGAAAGCACCCATTGCTCAAGGGAGCCATCTTCGAAGTCGCTACGGAACAGGCCGTCCAGCGACAGCAGCACTGACAACAACGCCGCCACCCACACCAAACCTGGGGACAGTGTCTGCAGCAATCGAGCCTCTGGCCCCACCGCCAGCGGAAACAGGGCGATGACAATGGCGAAGAATACCAGCGGGTTCAGCAGCTCGGCGGGACGGCGAAACAGCAGGCGCGCTTCGCGGGCGATCAACAGGGTAAACACATGACTCATACGGCCCACTGCCCCAGGTCCAGGTCGCGATAACCGGCCGGCATGCGGCTCAGCGTATGGTGGGTGGTCAGCACCACGGTGCCGCCGCTCTCGCAGTGGCAGGCCAGGTGTTCTTCCAGTTGCGCCACGCCTTGCTTGTCCAGCGCGGTGAACGGCTCGTCGAGCATCCACAGCCCAGGGCCCGGCAGATACAGACGTGCCAGCGCCACGCGACGCTTCTGCCCGGCCGACAGGGTGTGACAGGGCACGTCTTCGAAGCCGCGCAGGCCAACGGCTTCAAGCGCCTGCCAGATATCATAGGACTGAACACTGTGGTGCAGCGCGCACAGCCAGGTGAGGTTTTCCACGGGCGTGAGCAAATCCTTGATGCCGGCCGCGTGGCCGATCCACAGCAGGTTATGAGCCAGTGCACTGCGTTGTTCCGCAAGCAGCTTGTCGTCCAGCAGCACCTCCCCTGCCGTGGGCTGCATCAGGCCGCTGAGCAGGCGCAACAGGCTGGTCTTGCCACTGCCGTTGGGGCCGCTGATCTGTACCATGTCCCCGGGCGCCAGCTTCACGTCCAGGTGCTCGAACAAAAGGCGCCAGTCGCGCTCGCAGGCAAGCCCTACAGCTTCAAGAACAGGGATCTGCATGTGGACCTTCTTTTCGGATGGCAGGTGTCAAGTCGGCGACGGCACGGCCGTTATACTGATGCAATTTTAGCGACAGGATGGTTGTGTCGGTGCGCGATTATACATATCAGGGACCGATGTCCCTAAGACAGGCTTTCCAGAGCGCCATTTGACCGAGTCGGGATCTGATGACAGGCGATATACCCAATCTTTCTCCAGTCGCGGCGGCCACTGCCCTCTTGCGGGCAGGCGTGCCACCGGGCGAAGTGCTCAAGCTGATGGAGCCGCGCGCCGGCCTGCTCAATGCGGGGCAGGTCGCCAATGCCGAAGTGGTCAGCCTCAAACAGCTGGGCAACGACTTTCAGTTGCTGCTCAAGCTCACCATGGACAACGGCCGGCAGACCACCCTGCCCGTCTCCAGCACCCTGCCCCTGACGCCCGGCACCACGGTGAACGTGGCCCAGGGCTCGGCCGACACCCTGACCATCAGCGTGCAGGATTTGCAGAAGGCCATTACCAACAGCCTGACCAGCATCGACACCCGACAGCTTCCGGCCGGGACCTTGCTGCAAGGCAAAGTGTTGACCACCCAGATCGCCGCGCAAAATGTCGCCCAACTGGCCGGGTTGCCTGCCGGTAACGCGACCACCCAGCCAACGGTGTATCGCTCGATTGTCATGCTGCTCAATACCGCGCTGGCAGGCAGCAGCCTGACCATCGACAGTCCGCAGCCGCTGCGCGTGGGCAGCCTGCTCAGCGCACAGGTGCAGAACAGCCAGGCGCTGAATTTCGTCGCCATACCCAACCGCCTTGATGAGTTGGCTTTGGCGCAGCAGCTTTCGACCCAACAAAGCCGCCAGGGCTCGCTGCAAGGCCTCCTGACCGCCCTGCAGAACCTGCCGCCACCCAGTGCAAACACCCCGGACACGTTGCCGCCGAACCTGCGCGCCAGCGTCGAACAACTGCTCGCCGACCTCCCCGACCTTCCCCAGATGACCACCGCCAAAGGCGTGGCCCAGGCGCTCAACGCCAGCGGGCTGTTCATGGAATCGCGCCTGTTGGCCGGGCAGAATCCGACGCTGGTACCGGACCTCAAAGCCAATCTGCTGCGGGTCATTGCGCAGATTCTTCCCGGCCTGCCGGACAACACCAGTTACAACGCCGCGGCCGCTGCCAATACCCTGGCCCGCGCCATGCCCAGTGTGATTCGCAACGCCCTCGGCACCCTGGGGCTGGTGGCCGCGCCCGGGCCGCAGAGCAGTTTCCCATTACCGGCCCGAACGCTCGGCAGCCCCGACAGCAAGGACGATCTGGAAACTTTATTGAAGCTGGCCGCTGGCGCCATTTCCCGCCTGCAAAGCCATCAACTCGGCGGCCTGGAGCAGACCCGCACCAACGCCGACGGCACCCAGGTCACCACCTGGCAGCTGGAGATCCCGATGCGCAACGCCCACGACATCGTGCCGTTGCAGGTCAAGGTTCAGCGCGAAGACACGCCCGAACGCGAGGAAGCGCCCGACCCCGCCACTCAAGAGGTCAAGGAAAAGGAGAAACTCTGGCGCGTGGAACTGGCTTTCGATCTGGAGCCGCTGGGGCCGTTGCAGGTTCAGGCGCAGCTCATCGCCGGCAGCCTGTCCAGCCAGATGTGGGCGCAACGCGAAGGCGCCGCCGAACTGATTTCCGGCGAACTGGAGAACCTGCGCGCACGCTTGGTGGCCTGCGGCCTGAACGTGAAGGAACTGGCGTGCAATCGCGGCATCCCCAGCCAGGGCCCGCGTACCGTGCTGGAACAACGCTGGATCGACGAGAACGCCTGATGAGACAGCCCGAACACACTCCACGCCAGGCCATCGCCCTGAGCTACGACGGCCAGCAAGCGCCCACCCTCACCGCCAAGGGCGACGACGCACTGGCCGAGGCGATCCTGGCGATTGCCCGGGAATACAAAGTCCCGATCTACGAGAACGCCGAACTGGTGAAAATGCTGGCGCGTATGGAACTGGGCGACAGCATTCCCCAGGAGTTGTACCTGACCATCGCCGAAATCATCGCGTTTGCCTGGCACCTGAAAGGGAAATTCCCGGTGGGGTTCGATCCGGATCCTGAGCCGGTGGAGAGAGATATCACGCCTGGGCGAGGCGACTGACAGCCTCGCCCTCAAGATTGCCCCCGCCGGCAAGCCGTGCTGCTACGGGGGATGCGGCGAACGCAAATTCCCAAAACGCCAGATCGCCCGTAGCAGCCGGGCTTGGCCGCGGGAGCGATCTTGAGGACGCTGACGCCGGCAAGCCGGACTGCTACTGGTACCAGGAACTCAGTTGTTGCCGTGCAGCTTGGTCATCAACTGCGCTTGGGCCTGAGTCAGGCCGCAGGACCATTCGTCCATCGCGTCCCGCACGCAAGCCGCAGGGTGACTAGAGTGATACAGACACCTAGCAAGGATTGCTGCCGTGTCCGCCGCCCTTCATGCCCACACTCCGACCCTGACCGTGCTGGATTCGCGCGGGTTTATGGTGCGTTCAGTTCGCTGGTATCGGGCTGAAGATGGAGTTGCGCCTGAGCCGCGGGTTTCACATTCACGGCTCAACGCATGGGGCTGGGCGGTCAAACAGCGGGATGCGCGGCTGTTTGCTTCTGCTGCCCCTCGGCCGAACCTGGCCACGGTTTACAGCTTGTCTGGCAACGTGTTGCTGTCCGACAGCGTGGATGCGGGCCTGCGGGTTGTACTGCCTTGTGAAGATGGCCTGGCCGATGAACATCGGGACGGGCGTGGCACCCACACACGCTACGAGTACGATGCGTTACGCCGGGCCAAGGCGGTCTTTGAGGCACCGGCCGATCAACCTGAGCGTTGCGTTGAACGCTTCATCTACGGCGATGATCAGGCCGATGCCTCCTACAACCTGCGTCGACAGATTCTGCGCCATGACGATCCCGCAGGCACTCGTCACCTGCATGCCTTTGACCTGAACGGCCTGGCGCAACAGGAGCGGCAACACTTTCTTGACCGTCTTGAACCTCCCGACTGGCCCGACGCTACCGGCGCTCGCGATGCGCTGCTGGAACCCGGTGAGGGCCTGCTCAGCCAGTGGGCGTACTCGCCTTGGGGTGAACAGCTGGAGCTGACCGATGCGGCTGGCAATCGACATCGGCAGCAGTTCGACATTGCAGGTCACCCGGCGGTCAGCACGCTACAACCTGCCGGGCAGGAAACGCCCATCACCCTGGCCGAACAGATCCGCTACAACGCCGCCGGCCAAGTGCAATCTCAGGTCGCAGGCAACGGCCTGATGACCGAAACCTCATACGACCCTGCCGATGGCAGGCTGTCCAGGCTCCTGTGCCGAGCTGCAAATAACGGCCCGGCGTTGCAGGACATTTCCCATTTCCATGATCCTGCGGGCAACGTCGTTCGTCACGAAGATCAAAGCATCGAAATCCGCTACCACGGCAATCGCCGAATCGACCCCGTTTCGGAGTTCAGCTACGACACGTTGTATCAACTGGTCGAAGCCAGCGGCCGTGAGCGCCTGGGCGCAGGCCTGGGCCCCGAGTTGCCGGGCGTGATCGATTTTTCCGGCAACGATGCATCCCTCATCGGCACCTACACCCGGCGCTATGATTACGACGCAGGGGGCAACCTGCTCCTGATGCAGCATCAGGGACAGAACGGCCAGGCACACACGTTGCGCATGGCGGTTTCCAGCACGTCCAACAAATCGATCCCCTGGCGAGAGGGCCTGAGCGACGAACAGATCGAAAACGCGTTCGACGCCAACGGCAACCTCCAGCAATTGCAAGCAGGCCGGAACATGGATTGGGACCTGCGCAATCAGCTGGCCCTGGTCACGCTCGTGGAACGCGAAAACGCCCAGTCAGACGCCGAATGCCACGTCTACGGCGGCGGTGGAAAACGCCTGCGCAAATACGCCAATCGACAGGCCAGCGGGGTCATGCATCACACGCAGACTCGCTACCTGCCGGGGCTGGAACTGCATGAAGACAGCGCTACCGGACAGCGCCGACAGGTCGTCAACATCAATGCCGGGCGAGGAAAAATCAGGTGGATGCACTGGCTCGGCACCCCGCCTGCCGGCTTGCCGGAAAACTCGCTGTATTACGGCTTCGACAACCAACTGGGCTCGGTCACGCTGGAAACCGACGAATACGGCCAGGTGGCCAACCGTGAAGAGTACTACCCCTTCGGCGGTACCGCGTTGATCGCCAGCCGCAATGAAGTGGAGGTGTCGTTCAAAACCATCCGTTACAGCGGCAAGGAGCGCGATGCCACGGGGCTTTACTACTACGGCTACCGGTATCTCGCGCCATGGTTGTGTCGTTGGCTGAATCCCGATCCTGGGGGAACTATCGACGGGCTGAATCTGTTCGGGTTCGTTGGCAACCAGCCACTGACGTGGGTAGATGGAGATGGGCGGATGTGGCACCCCCCGGACGAGATTGACCCAGATCGGTCGGGCAGTCCGCTGTCGGTGGCGTCATTCGATACTGGCCGGTTCGACTCGCCACCGGGGAGCCCGGCGTCAGTCGACACCCAAATGTTCGGTTCGCCACTGGCGAGCCCGGCGTCAGTCAACACCCAAATGTTCGACTCCGCACCGCCAAGCCCAGCATCGTTCGTTTCGGGAATGTTGGACTCCGCACCGGCAAGCCCAGCGCCATTGGTTATCCAACCGGTCAATGGGCCATTTGATAGTGACGATCAACTGTTCCGCAGACCTGCAGTACCAGGACCATCCGCGAGGGAGTCAAGTGGACGATGGGGCCCCTGGGCCAAAATTCCCGGCCCTGCAGGAGCGTCATACCGGATATCAGGCGTTGCCAGGTCCGCAGCCCACGGCCCTTCTGGCAACGGGCAATCAGGCAGCAGCATACCCGTATGCGAGCATTGCGGTAAGTTCTTCGCAGCTGGATGGCAGCTCAAACTCCATCTAAGGACTCATACCGGAGAAAAGCCTTATCGTTGCGACATCTGCGACAATTCGTTTAGTCAATTGGGTAACCTGCAAAGACATCAACGGACTCACACTGGCGAAAAATCTTATCGTTGCGACATCTGCAACAAGTCGTTTGGTCACCAAAGCAGCGTAAAACGTCATCAACGAACCCACACCAGATAACCCCCCTTTATGTGCTCATTCTGTGATCAATGCTACTCAACCGGGCCTAAGCTGAATCGCCGCCTAAACAGCGACTATCATCAGGCCTATATTCGACCCCCTCACACCGAGCAGTGCGACAAAGGGTCTGCGTGCGGCCTGATCCTGAGGGGGCGATCTGAGAACACCGACGCCGGCAAGCCGGACTGCTACAGATCGCGGATCCATCGGCGATCTTCTATCGCCACAAGCCCGCTCCCACAGGTTTCGCGTGCGACGTTGCGGAAGCGATCTTGAGGACGCTGACGCCGGCAGCCGGACTGCTACCGGCAACAGGAACTCAGTTGTTGCCGTGCAGCTTGGTCATCAACTGCGCTTCGGCCTGGGTCAGGCCGCAGGACTGGGTGAGTTCGTCGACGCTGGCGCCCATGCCGACCAGACGCGCGGCCTGGGCGAAGGACAGGGTGGAAGGGTCGCGCTGTTCGAGCGCGGTGATCTTGTCCGGCAGTGGCGCGACGATGGCCTGCAGTTCATGCAGGTCTTCGCCCATTTTCACTGTACCGCCCTGGTAATTCTCCAGGCGCCGGGCAAGATCGCGGATGCGCTGGTCACGCAGCGAGTCGGCTTCGACCTGCTGCGTGGCCAGTGTGCGTTGGCGTTTGGTGTGGGCCATGAACATCGCGATGCTCGCGACCCACAACACCGCCAGAAAAATGACCGCAACCTCGAAGATCAATCAGATGCTCTCCAGCTCGGACCACTCTTCCTCGGACATCATCTTGTCCAGCTCCACGAGGATCAGCAGCTCACCGTTCTTGTTGCACACGCCCTGGATGAACTTGGCGGATTCGTCGTTGCCCACGTTCGGCGCCGTCTCGACCTCGGACTGACGCAGGTAGACCACTTCGGCCACGCTGTCGACCAGGATCCCGACCACTTGCTTGTCGGCCTCGATGATCACGATACGCGTGTTGTCGCTGACTTCAACCGGTGACAGACCAAAGCGCTGACGGGTGTCGATCACCGTCACGACGTTGCCGCGCAGGTTGATGATGCCCAGCACGTAGCTTGGCGCACCCGGCACCGGCGCAATCTCGGTGTAGCGCAGCACTTCCTGAACCTGCATCACGTTGATGCCATACGTTTCGTTGTCCAGGCGGAAGGTGACCCATTGCAGGATCGGATCTTCGGAACCCTGTGCTGACGACTTCTTCATACCCCTAACCCCTTGCGTGTTGTGCTCTGCGAGTGACGCCGTAACGCCACCTTGTGTTTATTTGATGATGCTTTTGGATACTGCTATTTGAGTTCTTTCATCTGCTTGACCGCGCCGCTGGCAATCAGCTCGGCCAATTCGGAAACGTCCAGCAGCGCACACATGTGTTCGATCACCGTCCCGGCAAGCCATGGACGTTGGCCGCGATGGGTGCGCCATTTGATTTCATTGGGGTCCAGGCGCAACGAGCGGCTGACCTGATGGACCGCCAGCCCCCATTCGTAGCCCTGAACCGAGATCACGTATTGCAGGCCCTGGCGAAAATCGTCGCGGTAGCGGTCCGGCATGATCCAGCGCGCGGTGTCCAGCACCTTCAGATTACCGGCCTGGCTGGGCAGGATGCCGAGGAACCAGTCCGGCTGACCGAACAGCGGCGTCAGGTCATGGCCGGCCAGTGGATAGATCGATCCCAGGCACACCAGAGGCACCGCCAGGGTCAGGCCTGCCACGTCGAACAGCAGGCATTCAAAAGGCTCCTCGGCCCACTGCGGACGCTCGTCCGAGGTCGGCGGCACGGGCGGGCGCTGGGCCGGCAGGTGCACATCGGCAACCGGCTCAACCACGGCTGTGACAGGCTCAGCTTCGATGGGGGCTTTGATCGGTGTTTCGATCACCGGAGCCTTGATAACCGGCGCTTCGACGACCGGTGTCGCAATCACAGGTGGCGCCAGAATCTGCGGCAGTATTACCGGGGCGTCGAGCACCCGCGGTGCCACTGACTCGGCGACCGGCCGGGCAGGCTTGGCTTCAGGCACGAACGCCAGGGAAACCGGCTCGGGCCGGCTGACCGGTACAGGCACCGCTGCCGCGACGGCTTCGGCGACGGCCGAGCGCATGCGTGCGTCGTGGGCCTGCTCTTCGAGCACGGCTGCCTGAAAATCATCGACGCTGTCGTCCGCTTGCAGTTCCTCGGTGGCGTCCTGAAGCAACGCATCGAGGTAATTCTGCAGCGCCAGTTGTGGCCGTGATGCGGTGTCCAGAGGGCGGTTCATACAAGGGCCCGAAAATAAGTGATGCGATTGCCGCCTGCCCCGAATATCGGCTGCCGGACCTTTGGACTTGAGCGCACTGGCCCCTGGACTTCAAATAAACGATCAATGGACATGTCAGGCCACCTGCCCCTGGCCATTGCCCTGCCCTTGGGCTCCCGCCAACTGCTCGGTGAGCATGTGCTTGAGCAGCGCGCGATAGGCCAGCACGCCGCGGCTCTTGCCATCGAATTGCGACGGCGTGACGCCCGCCCGGCTGGCATCGCGCATGCGGGTGTCCACCGGGATGTAGGCTTTCCAGACGTGCTCCCCAAAACTGTCGCGCAGCAGCTTGAGCGTGCTCATCGAGGCCTGGGTACGGCGGTCAAACAGGGTGGGCACGATGGTGTATGGCAGCGGCACCTTGCGCGAGCGGTTGATCATCGCCAGCGTGTTGACCATGCGCTCCAGCCCCTTGACCGCAAGGAACTCGGTCTGCACCGGAATCGCCAGTTGCTGGCTCGCCGCCAGGGCGTTGACCATCAACACGCCCAGCAGCGGCGGGCTGTCGATGATCGCGTAATCGAAGTCCTGCCACAGTTGCGCCAGGCTCTTGGCGATCACCAGGCCCAGGCCGCTCTGCCCCGGCGTCTGGCGCTCAAGGGTGGCCAGGGCGGTGCTTGAAGGCAGCAAAGAAATGCGCTGATCGCTGGTGGGCAGCAGCAGCTGGCCCGGCAAGCCATCAGGCACCACGCCTTTGTGCAGAAACAAGTCGTAGCAGCTGTGCTCCAGGGCGTCGGGGTTGTGACCGAAATAACTGGTCATCGAACCATGAGGGTCCAGGTCGACCACGACCACCCGCTTGCCCGCCTCAGCCAGCAAGCCGGCTAAAGCGATTGAGGTGGTGGTCTTTCCGACCCCGCCTTTCTGATTGGCTACCGCCCAGACTCTCATGTGTTCGCGTTCCCGCCGATCAAAGCGCTGCGCCCGCAATCACGGGGCAGATGACGAAGATTTGACGCCTTGCGGCGGTTTAGCCGGGACTGGTGCAGTTTGTGTGCCAGCACGCCGCAAGGCCGCATCGGGTTTTGCATTGGCGGCCGTACCTGAGCCGGTCAGGCTGCGACGTACGTCCAGGTTGCGGGAAATCACCAGCACCACGCGACGGTTGCGTGCCCGGCCATCGGCAGTGGCGTTGGACGTCAGCGGCTGGAATTCGCCGTAACCGACCGAGGCCATGCGCGCCGGATTGATCCCGTCCATGGCCAGCATGCGCACGATGCTCGATGCCCGAGCCGACGACAGCTCCCAGTTGCTGGGGTACTGCGCCGAGCTGATGGGCTGGTCGTCGGTGAAGCCTTCGACGTGAATCGGGTTGTCGAACGGCTTGACGATCTTCGCCACCTTGTCGATCAGGTCGAACGCCAGGTTGCTGGGCATCGCATCGCCACTGCCGAACAGCAGGCTGGAGTTGAGTTCGATCTCGATCCACAACTCGTTGCCACGCACCGTCATCTGGTTCGAGGCGATCAGGTCGCCGAACGCCGCGTTGACGTCATCGGCGATGGATTTGAGTGGATCCTGCGAAGCCTGCCCCAAGGCTGCGTCGGTCTGATCGCTGTCTTTGACCAGCGGGTCTGCCGGGCGCACGGTCTGCGGCTTCTGCTCACCGATGGGGATCGGCCGCACGCTGCGCTCGGCTTCGTTGAACACGCCGACCAGCGCCTCGGAAAGCACCTTGTACTTGCCTTCATTAAGCGAGGAGATGGAGTACATGACCACGAAAAAGGCGAACAGCAAGGTGATGAAGTCCGCGTAGGACACCAGCCAGCGTTCGTGATTTTCGTGCTCTTCGTGGTGGCGACGTCGACGGGCCATCAGTCCATCACTCCATGAAGCCTTGCAGCTTCAACTCGATCGAGCGCGGGTTTTCGCCCTCGGCAATGGACAGCAGGCCTTCGAGCAGCATCTCGCGATAACGCGACTGACGCACCGCCACGGCCTTGAGCTTGTTGGCCACCGGCAGCAGGATCAGGTTGGCCGACGCCACGCCGTAGATAGTCGCGACGAATGCCACGGCGATGCCGCTGCCCAGCTGGTTCGGATCGGCCAGGTTGCCCATGACATGGATCAGGCCCATGACCGCACCGATGATGCCGATGGTCGGCGCGTAGCCGCCCATGCTTTCGAAGACTTTGGCGGCCTGGATGTCGCGGCTTTCCTGGGTCAGGAAATCCACTTCCAGGATGCTGCGAATGGTCTCCGGCTCGACGCCGTCGACCAGCAGTTGCAGGCCCTTGCGCGAATAGGCATCAGGTTCGGTGTCGGCGACGGTTTCCAGGCCCAGCAGACCTTCCTTGCGGGCGGTCAGGCTCCAGTTGACGACACGGTCGATACCGCCCTGCAGGTCGATGCGCGGCGGAAACAGAATCCAGATGAAGATCTGGATCGCCCGCTTGAACGCACTCATCGGCGTCTGCAGCAGGCAGGCCGCCAGCGTACCGCCGAGCACGATCAGTGCCGCCGGCCCGTTGAGCAAGGCGCCCAGGTGACCGCCTTCCAGGAAGTTGCCGCCGATGATGGCGATGAACGCGAGAATGATCCCTATAAGTGTCAAAACATCCATCAGATACACGCCTCGACCAGATGTCGCCCGATATCGTCCAGGCTGTAAACGGCATCCGCCAGATCGGCTTTGACAATGGCCATCGGCATGCCGTAGATCACGCAGCTGGCTTCGTCCTGAGCCCAGATATGACTGCCGCCCTGCTTGAGCAGGCGCGCGCCTTCGCGACCGTCCGCGCCCATGCCGGTCAAGACCACGGCCAGCACTTTGTCGGCATAGGCCTTGGCGGCGGAACCGAAGGTGATGTCCACGCAGGGCTTGTAGTTGAGGCGCTCATCGCCGGGCAGGATTTTCACCGCGCCACGGCCGTCGACCATCATCTGCTTGCCGCCGGGGGCCAGCAGCGCCAGGCCCGGACGCAGGATGTCGCCATCCTCGGCTTCCTTGACGCTGATGCGGCACAGCTTGTCCAGGCGCTCGGCAAAGGCCTTGGTGAAGGCGGCCGGCATGTGCTGGATCAGCACGATGGGCGCCGGGAAGTTGGCAGGCAGCTGGGTCAGCACCCGTTGCAGCGCCACCGGGCCACCGGTGGACGTACCGATGGCCACCAGCTTGTACGGCTTGCGCTTGGGCGCAGGCGAGGCAGGTGCATGGTGGGCAGCGCCGTGGGTCGCTGACGCAGTGGGCGCCGGACGTGCAGGGGCTGGCACCGGACGCGTGGTGGCGCTCGGTACCGCTGTGCTGCGCAGCGAGCTGACAGGCGATGCAGACGCCGGGCTCGATACCGGCGCGGGCGTCGACGGGCTGCTGTAGCCGCCAAAACGACGATTGCTGCGCGAAATGCTGTGCACTTTCTCGCACAGCATCTGCTTGACCTTTTCGGGGTTGCGCGAGATGTCTTCGAAATTCTTCGGCAGGAAGTCCACCGCACCGGCGTCCAGCGCATCCAGGGTTACCCGGGCGCCTTCGTGGGTCAGCGAGGAGAACATCAGGACCGGGGTCGGGCAGCGCTGCATGATGTGACGAACTGCGGTAATGCCATCCATCATCGGCATTTCGTAGTCCATGGTAATCACGTCAGGCTTGAGGGCCAGCGCCTGCTCGATTGCTTCCTTGCCATTGGTGGCGGTGCCGACCACTTGAATCGTTGTGTCAGAGGAAAGAATTTCCGAGACGCGCCGGCGAAAAAAACCGGAGTCGTCTACCACCAGAACCTTGACTGCCATAAACACTCCATAGAGCCTGCCCATTGAATGGGGCAGCCCGTTTCATCAACCTCTGATCCACCAGGATTTCAAAGGTGGACAAAGAACCTGTGGGAGCGAATTCATTCGCGATTCGGTGTATCAGGCGCCACATTTACAGCGGATGTGCCTACCAATCGCGAATGAATTCGCTCCCACAGGATTCAATGCATTGCCGTGGTCAGATACGCCGTGCGGCGTAACGCTTGAGCATGCTCGGTACATCGAGGATCAGCGCGATGCGGCCGTCACCGGTGATCGTTGCCCCCGACATGCCTGGCGTACCTTGCAGCATCTTGCCCAGCGGCTTGATGACCACTTCTTCCTGGCCCACCAGTTGATCCACCACGAAACCGATGCGCTGCGTGCCCACCGAGAGGATCACCACGTGGCCCTCGCGCTGCTCTTCGTGAGCGGCAGAGCTGACCAGCCAGCGCTTGAGGTAGAACAGCGGCAGGGCCTTGTCCCGTACGATCACCACTTCCTGGCCATCGACGACGTTGGTGGTCGACAGGTCCAGGTGGAAGATCTCGTTGACGTTGACCAGCGGGAAGGCGAACGCCTGGTTGCCCAGCATCACCATCAGGGTCGGCATGATCGCCAGGGTCAGCGGGACCTTGATGACAATCTTCGAGCCCTGGCCCTTGGTCGAGTAGATGTTGATCGAGCCGTTGAGCTGGGAAATCTTGGTTTTCACCACGTCCATGCCCACGCCACGACCGGACACATCGGAAATCTCAGTCTTGGTCGAGAAGCCCGGGGCAAAGATCAGGTTGTAGCAGTCGGTGTCGGACAGGCGATCGGCCGCGTCCTTGTCCATCACGCCACGCTTGACCGCGATGGCTCGCAGCACCGCCGGGTCCATGCCCTTGCCGTCATCGGAGATCGACAGCAGGATGTGGTCGCCTTCCTGTTCCGCCGACAGCACCACGCGACCGCCGCGAGCCTTGCCCGACGCCTCGCGCTCTTCCGGCGATTCGATGCCGTGGTCCACCGCGTTGCGCACCAAGTGCACCAGCGGGTCGGCCAGGGCCTCGACCAGGTTCTTGTCCAGGTCGGTTTCTTCACCCACCAGCTCAAGGTTGATTTCTTTCTTGAGCTGACGCGCCAGGTCACGAACCAGACGCGGGAAGCGGCCAAAGACTTTCTTGATCGGCTGCATGCGCGTCTTCATGACCGCGGTTTGCAGGTCGGCCGTTACTACGTCTAGGTTGGACACGGCCTTGGACATGGCTTCATCGGCACTGTTGGCGCCCAGGCGCACCAGGCGGTTACGCACCAGCACCAGTTCGCCGACCATATTCATGATCTCGTCCAGCCGCGCCGTGTCGACGCGCACTGTGGTTTCCGCTTCGCTCGGCGCCTTGTCGGCAGCGGCCGGAGCCGGTGCACGGGCTGGTGCAGCCGCCGGTGCAGGCGCTGCTTTTGCAGGTGCAGGTGCAGGTGCTGCTTCGGCCTTCGGTGCCTCGGCTTTTGGCGCTTGCGGCTTGGCGGCTTCAGCCTTGGCGGGCTCGGCTTTTTTGACGGGGGCTAAGGCAGTCGCTGTCGCATCAGCGACTGCAGGTTCGAACTTGCCCTTGCCGTGCAACTGATCGAGCAGCGCTTCGAATTCGTTGTCGGTGATTTCGTCCGACGCAGGCTCGCTGCCAGCAGCAACGACAGGCGCGGCGGAAACCGGAGCACTGGCATCGGCAGAGAAGCTGCCCTTGCCATGCAACTGGTCGAGCAGTGCTTCGAATTCGTCGTCGGTGATTTCATCGCTGGCAGGTGTGGCTGGCGATGCGGCATTGGCGGCAGGCGCCACGGCATCAGCGGCGAACTGACCCTTGCCGTGCAATTGATCGAGCAGCGATTCGAACTCGGCGTCGGTGATTTCATCACTGGCCGGCTGATCGGCTGGAGCAGATACGGCAGGCGCCGGCACCTTCGCCGAGACAGCAGCACCCGCCGCTTCGGCCTTGACCGCGTTGAGCGAATCGAGCAGTTGTTCGAATTCAAGATCGGTGATGTCGTCAGAGGCAGCCTCTGCCACTGGCTCGACCACAGGCGCAGGCGCCGCGGCGATTTCATCGGCCGACGCAGGCTCTGCAAGACGCGACAGCGCGGCGAGCAACCCTGGGGTAGCGGGTGTAATGTCAGAGCGTTCGCGCACCTGGCCGAACATGCTGTTCACGGTGTCCAGCGCTTCAAGGACAACGTCCATGAGCTCGGCATCGACCCGACGCTCACCTTTGCGCAGGATGTCGAACACGTTTTCAGCGATGTGGCAGCATTCAACCAGCTCGTTGAGCTGGAGGAAGCCGGCGCCCCCTTTTACAGTGTGAAAACCGCGAAAAATTGCATTGAGCAGATCCGCATCATCCGGTCGGCTTTCCAGCTCGACCAACTGTTCGGACAACTGCTCGAGAATCTCGCCGGCCTCTACCAGAAAATCCTGAAGGATTTCTTCATCGGCGCCGAAGCTCATTGGGGGTGCTCCTAAAATTAACCGTCAAACCGATCCAGAGGTGCATCGGGGGTCTGCGCGCACTGCCTTCGTCGAAGCATTCACGCGCAAACCTTGCGCCACTTTCACATAGAACCTGGGCGCTGAAAGTTAGAACCCGAGGCTGGATAGCAGATCGTCTACATCATCCTGACCGGATACGACGTCTTCACGTTTATCGGCATGAATCTGCGGACCTTCACCCTTGGAATGAAGTTTTTCCTGTTCTTTTTGCTTACGGAACACTTCCTGGTCGTGCTCGATGCCGGCGAAGCGATCCACCTGGCTTGCCATCAGCACCAGCTTGAGCAAATTGCTCTCGACCTCGGTCACCAGCGTTGTGACACGCTTGATGACCTGGCCGGTCAGGTCCTGATAATCCTGAGCCAACAGAATGTCGTTCAGGTGGCTGGCGACCTGGTGGGTCTCCTTCTCGCTGCGCGTCAGGAAACCATCGACGCGGCGGGCCAGATCACGAAACTCTTCGGCGCCGATCTCGCGACGCATGAAGCGGCCCCAATCGGCACTCAACGCCTTGGCGTCTTCGCTCAAGCCGTTCATCAACGGCGTGCTCTGCTCAACCAGGTCCATGGTGCGGTTGGCCGCACCTTCCGTAAGCCTGACCACATAGGACAGGCGCTCGGTGGCGTCAGTGATCTGGGACACTTCCTCGGCTTGAGGCATGTGCGGGTCGATCTGGAAGTTGACGATTGCGCTGTGCAGCTCGCGCGTCAGCTTGCCGACTTCCTGATACAGGCCGCGGTCCCGGGTCTGGTTAAGCTCATGGATAAGTTGCACGGCGTCGCCGAACTTGCCTTTTTCAAGGCTGGCGACCAGTTCTTGTGCGTGTTTCTTCAGGGTCGACTCAAAGTCACCCAGTGTCGAATCTTTAGGATCCATAGCGCCCTCGCAGCGGACATCAGCTATTGACGCGCTCGAATATCTTTTCGATCTTCTCTTTGAGCACTTGGGCTGTGAATGGCTTCACGACGTAACCGTTAACACCGGCCTGAGCGGCCTCGATGATCTGCTCGCGCTTGGCTTCGGCAGTGACCATCAGGACAGGCATGTGGCGCAGGCGCTCATCGGCACGGACCTGACGCAGCAGATCGATGCCGGACATGCCAGGCATGTTCCAGTCGGTCACCAGAAAGTCAAAAGCACCGCTCTGCAGCATCGGCAATGCGGTGGTACCGTCATCTGCTTCGGCCGTGTTGGTGAACCCAAGGTCACGCAACAGGTTTTTTATGATCCGCCGCATCGTTGAGAAGTCATCAACGATGAGGATTTTCATGTTCTTGTCCAATTCGACCTCCAAGCAGTCTTTAACGCGCCCAGCACCTGGACGCGCGTTCAATCAATACCGGCGAGCGGCTTTTACGAATAACAGTGACGGGTCTGACGAATCGGCAGCTAACGAGCGCAGCAGAGCGGATCTTCAAAGACCCGATCCGACCGGCTCCTGCCTTGTCTCATGATGCCCACACAACATCTTGCACAGCCGGTTTTACATACCATCCGCAGCCCCGAAAGCCTGCGTTCAATCAATCAACGAGCGCGCCACTCACCCAGCCGCCCCCGCAGACGCGCGGCACACTGGCTGTGTAGCTGGCTGACTCGCGATTCGCTGACTCCCAGGACCTCACCGATTTCCTTGAGGTTCAGCTCTTCGTCGTAGTACAGCGCCAGCACCAGGCGTTCACGCTCGGGCAGGTTGGCGATGGCGTCGGCCAGCGCGCTCTGGAAGCGCTCGTCTTCAAGATCGCGAGAGGGTTCCAGCGACTGGCTCGCGCCGTCCTCGTGCAGCCCTTCATGCTCGCCGTCCTGCAAAAGGTCGTCGAAGCTGAACAGGCGACTGCCCAAGGTATCGTTCAGAATCCCGTAGTAATCATCGAGGCTCAATTGAAGTTCGGCAGCAACCTCGTGATCTTTAGCGTCACGGCCGGTTTTTGCTTCAATGGCACGAATCGCGTCGCTGACCATGCGCGTGTTGCGATGAACCGAGCGTGGCGCCCAGTCACCCTTGCGCACTTCGTCGAGCATCGCGCCACGAATGCGGATCCCGGCGTAGGTCTCGAAACTCGCGCCCTTGGTGGAGTCGTATTTGGTCGACACTTCGAGCAGGCCGATCATCCCCGCCTGGATCAAATCCTCGACCTGCACGCTGGCCGGCAGACGTGCCAGCAAGTGGTAGGCGATACGCTTGACCAACGGGGCATAGCGCTCGATGAGCTCGTACTGGGAATCTCTGGATGATTTGCTGTACATGCGATAGCCACTTGCTGTCATGACACTGGCCCTGCACTGGTCTGATGCACCAGGCGCTCAACGAAGAATTCCAGGTGGCCACGCGGGTTCGCCGGCAGCGGCCAGGTATCGACTTTCTGCGCAATGGCCTTGAACGCCAGCGCGCATTTGGAACGTGGAAACGCCTCGTACACCGCGCGCTGCTTCTGCACCGCCTTGCGCACGCACTCGTCGTACGGCACGGCGCCCACGTATTGCAGCGCCACGTCCAGGAAGCGGTCAGTGACCTTGGTCAACTTGGCGAACAGGTTGCGCCCTTCCTGCGGGCTCTGGGCCATGTTGGCCAGCACGCGGAAGCGGTTCATGCCGTAGTCGCGGTTCAGCAGCTTGATGAGTGCGTAGGCGTCAGTGATCGAAGTCGGCTCGTCGCAGACCACCAGCAGCACTTCTTGCGCGGCGCGCACAAAGCTCACCACCGACTCGCCAATCCCGGCAGCGGTGTCGATCACCAGCACGTCCAGGTTGTCGCCTATGTCGCTGAAGGCCTGAATCAGGCCGGCATGCTGCGCCGGGGTCAGTTGGACCATGCTCTGGGTGCCGGAAGCGGCTGGCACGATGCGTACCCCGCCAGGTCCCTGCAACAGGACATCGCGCAGTTCGCAGCGGCCCTCGATGACGTCGGCCAGGGTGCGTTTGGGGGTCAAGCCCAACAAGACGTCGACGTTGGCCAGACCCAGATCGGCGTCCAGCAACATCACGCGACGCCCTAGCTCGGCCAGTGCCAGCGAGAGGTTCACTGACACGTTGGTCTTGCCGACGCCACCTTTGCCACCAGTCACCGCAATAACCTGAACGGGATGCATGCTGCCCATGTTAATTTTTTACCTTGTCTTGCTTAGACCTAAGCCACACTTCGGGCTGCACGTTCAGTGACTGAACAATGCCTGGCAGACCATCGATGCAGGTATTTTCCAATGTCATTTTCCTTAACCTAGCCCGCGCGTTTGCCGGGGCTGTGATAAAGATCCGCAAACATATCCGCCATCGCTTCCTCGCTAGGCTCCTCCTGCATCTGCACACTCACCGCTCGGCTGACGAGCTGGTGACGACGTGGCAGATGCAGATCATCTGGTATCCGTGGACCATCAGTCAGATAGGCCACCGGCAATTCATGTGTGACCGCAAGGCTGAGCACTTCGCCAAGGCTTGCGGTTTCGTCCAGCTTGGTCAGGATGCACCCGGCCAGGCCGCAACGCTTGTAACTGTGGTACGCAGCGGTCAACACCTGCTTCTGGCTGGTTGTGGCCAGTACCAGGTAGTTGCGCGCCTTAATGCCACGCCCTGCCAGGCTTTCGAGCTGCAGACGCAGGGCAGGATCGCTGGCTTGCAGGCCTGCGGTGTCGATCAACACCACGCGCTTGCGCAGCAGCGGCTCCAGCGCCTGAGCCAGGGACTGACCCGGATCGACGTGGGTGACCGGCACATTGAGAATCCGGCCAAGCGTCTTGAGCTGCTCCTGGGCGCCGATACGGAAGCTGTCCATGCTCACCAGCGCGATGTTTTGCGCGCCGTATTTCAACACATATCGTGCCGCAAGTTTTGCAAGCGTGGTGGTCTTGCCCATTCCGGCAGGACCTACCATGGCAATCACTCCGCCCTCTTCGAGCGGCTCGACATCCGGGGTCACGATCATGCGTGCCAGGTGGGCCAGCAGCATGCGCCAGGCGTGTGGCTGATCGTCAACGTCCGGGACCATGTTCAGCAGGTCGCGAGACAGCGGGCCGGACAGGCCGACACGTTGCAGACGGCGCCACAGGTTGGCCTGTTGCGGGCGGCTGCCTTGCAGTTGATTCCAGGCAAGCGACCCGAGCTGGACTTCCAGCAATTCGCGCAGGCCGTTCAGTTCAGAACGCATCGAATCGTAAGCGCGCTGGCTCAGACCAGGCTCGGCCGCCGCACGTTCGGCACGCTCAGCGCGATCGGCCGCAATGGCGGCGTGGATCGAAGGGCGGAACGGCTCGTCCAGCGTGGGCTCGATCTGCTTGTTGCTGTCGTCCATCGCGATGCCGGAGAACAACTGGCGATTGGCAACGGTGTCCAGCTCGCTGCGGCTGGAAAGCTCGGCCTGGGCGGTCACGATGCGCGACTGGGTCTTGCGCAGCTCGTCTTCGAGCTCCACGTTCGGCACGCGCGGGGCCAGCGCAGACAGTTTGTAGTCCAGCGCGGCTGTCAGCTCCACACCACCGGCGATCCGCCGGTTGCCGATGATGGCGGCTTCAGCGCCCAGCTCATCACGAACCAGTTTCATGGCTTGACGCATATCGGCGGCGAAAAAACGCTTAACTTGCATGACTCACTACCTCAGCCGTTCGGCCCGACAGTCGCTACGATGGTGACTTGCTTATTGTCAGGAATTTCCTGATAAGCCAAAACATGCATGTTCGGAACCGCCAGGCGTCCAAAGCGGGACAACATGGCGCGAACCGGACCTGCAACCAACAAAATGACCGGCTGACCCTGCATCTCCTGACGCTGCGCCGCTTCGATCAACGAGCGCTGAAGTTTCTCAGCCATACTCGGTTCGAGCAGAACGCCTTCTTCCTGACCCTGACCTGCCTTCTGCAGACTATTGAGCAATATCTGTTCCAACCTTGGCTCCAGGGTGATAACAGGCAGCTCCGGCTCAATGCCGACAATGCTTTGCACGATTGCGCGGCACAACCCGACCCGTACAGCGGCCACCAGCGCGGCGGTATCTTGACTCCGAGCGGCGTTGTTGGCGATGGCTTCGGCGATGCTGCGAATGTCGCGCACCGGCACCTGCTCGGCCAACAGCGCCTGCAGCACCTTGAGCAGGGCCGACAGCGACAGCACCCCAGGCACCAGCTCCTCGGCAAGCTTTGGCGAGCTTTTGGCCAACAAAGTCATCAGTTGCTGGACTTCTTCATGACCGATCAGCTCATGAGAGTGTTTGTACAGGATCTGGTTCAAGTGGGTCGCCACTACGGTACTGGCGTCAACCACGGTATAACCCAGCGACTGTGCCTGGGCGCGCTGGCTGATTTCGATCCATACCGCCTCAAGGCCAAACGCCGGGTCTTTGGCATTGATCCCGTTGAGGCTGCCAAATACCTGACCCGGATTGATCGCAAGCTCGCGATCCGGATAAATCTCGGCTTCGGCCAGGGTCACGCCCATCAGGGTCAGACGATACGCGCTCGGCGCCAGGTCCAGGTTGTCGCGAATGTGTACGGTTGGCATCAGGAAGCCCAACTCTTGCGACAACTTCTTGCGCACGCCCTTGATCCGCGCAAGCAACTGGCCACCCTGGTTGCGGTCCACCAGCGGAATCAGGCGATAGCCCACTTCCAGGCCGATCATGTCGATCGGGGTCACGTCATCCCAACCCAGCTCCTTGGACTCCTGCGCGCGGATTGGCGAAGGCAGCAAATCCTGCTGACGCTTGACCTCCTGAATCGCGGCGAGCTTGACCTCGTTCTGTTTCTTCCACAACAGGTACGCACCACCCGCCGCCACCAGACCCAGACTGATGAACGAGAAGTGCGGCATGCCTGGCACCAGGCCCATCACGATCATGATCCCCGCCGAGACGGCCAGCGCCTTGTGCGAGGTGAACATCTGACGGCCGACCAGCTTGCCCATTTCTTCGGAGCCCGACGCCCGGGTCACCATGATCGCGGCAGCGGTGGACAGCAGCAGCGATGGCAATTGCGCCACCAAACCGTCACCAATGGTTAACAGTGCGTACACCTTGCCTGCGTCAGCGAAGGTCATGTTGTGTTGCAGGATACCCACCAGCATACCGCCGATGAGGTTGATGAACAGGATCAGCAGACCTGCGATGGCGTCACCGCGCACGAACTTGCTGGCACCGTCCATGGAGCCGTAGAACTCGGCTTCCTGGGCGACTTCCAGACGGCGGCGCTTGGCTTCGGGCTGGTCGATCAGGCCGGCGTTGAGGTCGGCGTCGATGGCCATCTGTTTGCCGGGCATCGCATCGAGGGTGAAACGCGCGCTCACCTCGGAGATACGACCGGCACCCTTGGTCACGACCACGAAGTTGATGATCATGAGGATCGCGAACACCACGATACCGACCACGTAGTTGCCGCCGATCACCACCTCACCGAAGGCCTGGATCACCTTACCGGCAGCGGCGTGGCCATCCTGGCCGTGGAGCATGACCACACGGGTGGACGCCACGTTGAGCGCCAGGCGCAGCAGGGTCGCAATCAGCAGAATGGTGGGGAAAACCGAGAAATCCAGCGGCCGCAGGGCGTAGACGCAGACCAGCAGCACGACAATCGACAGGGCGATGTTGAACGTGAAGAACACGTCCAGCAGGAACGGCGGCATCGGCAACATCATCATTGCCAGCATGACCAGCAACAGCAATGGCACGCCCAACTGGCCACGGCCCAGACCGACAAGTCCGATGCGAGCGTTCGAGATTAATTGAGAGCGATCCACCGATTCAGTACCTGCGCGTTAAATCAAACTTTTGACGCCAAAGGCGCTATAACGCAGGTATTGCAAAAACCTGTCCAACTCTTGCAAAGCGCGAAAAATATCAGAGTGCCACTAGACAGGATTGTGTTGTGGTCGACATATTTGTATGGCGGTAGATTGATACATGGATGCCCTTCGGGCCTTTCGCGGGCAAGCCCGCTCCCACATTTTTTGCAACGCGTCATGGCCTGACGGACCGAGCTTTCAGCCTTTCGGGTTCGCTTGGGATTGGGTTGGAATACCAAAAGGCGATCAAGGTAATCCAACAGAATGCGGCACGTTGCAACCAATGTGGGAGCGGGCTTGCCCAAAGGGCATTAAAGTAGCGATCCAAAGCCAACCCAAAAGGCATAAACGCAGAACCGAACCTAAGAATCCCGACGCAAATCCGGCGGAATCGGCAGATCCTCATTCAACGGCGGTGGACGCTTGCCACGGCCTGCGTGGAACTGGCGGATCTGGTACACGTAGGCCAACACCTGCGCGACCGCCAGATACAGCCCTGCCGGAATTTCCTGTTCAAGCTCGGTGCTGTAGTAGATCGAACGGGCCAGCGCCGGCGATTCGAGCAACAGGATCTGATGCTGCGCCCCGATTTCGCGGATCTTCAGCGCGATGAAGTCGCTGCCCTTGGCCAGCAACACCGGCGCCCCGCCTTTCTCGGAGTCGTACTTGAGCGCCACGGCATAGTGGGTCGGGTTGGTGATGATGACGTCGGCCTCGGGGATCGCCGCCATCATCCGGCGCTGCGACATCTCGCGCTGCAACTGGCGAATGCGCTGCTTGACCTCTGGCCGCCCTTCGCTGTCCTTGTGTTCGTCGCGCACTTCCTGCTTGGTCATCAGCAGCTTCTTGTGGGCTTCCCACAGCTGCACCGGCACGTCCACCGCCGCGATAATCAGCAGCCCGAAAGCCATCCACAACGTGCTCCAGCCCACCAGTTGCAGACTGTGCGCCACCGCCAGCTCAAGGGGCTCATGGGCAATGGCCAGCAGATCGTTCTTGTCCTTGGACAAAACCATGATCGCCACGATCAGCACGATCAGAAACTTGGCAAACGACTTGAGCAACTCGATCAGCGCCTTGGGCGAGACCATGCGCTTTAGCCCGGCCAGCGGATTGAGCCGGCTGAATTTGGGCGCCAGGGAGCCAGCCGCGAACAGCCAGCCACCCAGGGAAATCGGGCCGATCAGCGCCGCCAGGGTCAGCGCCACCAACAGCGGCGTGATCGACTGCAACGCCGCCTTGCCCGACACCATCAACATCAGGCTCATGCTGCGCTCGTCCATCAGCGCATCGCGGGAGATGGTGAAGTTGTCGCGCATCAACTGCATCATCATCTCTGCCATCGAACCGCCGAACGCCAGCAAACCGGCGGCGCCGACGATCATGATGATGACGGTATTGAGCTCCTTGGACCGGGCGATCTCGCCCTTCTCGCGCGCATCTCTCTTGCGCTTGTCCGTGGGGTCTTCTGTCTTGTCCTGACCGCTCTCGCTTTCAGCCATCTCAGCGCGCCTTGACCATGTCCCTGAGCAACTGCAAGGCGTCGACCGCCAGCGGTTGATACTGATTGAGAATGTCGCCCAGGGAGATCCACAGAATCCCCATGCCCAGCACCAGGGTCAGCGGAAAACCGATAGAGAAGATGTTCAACTGCGGCGCCGCACGGGTCATCACGCCCATGGCGATGTTGATGACCAGCAGCGCGGTGATCGCCGGCAACACCAGGATCAGCGCAGCCCCCAGCACCCAGCCCATGCGCAGCACCAGGCCCCAGAAGTTGGCAGCCATCAGCCCCTCGCCCACCGGCAGCGTGGTGAAACTTTCGATCACCACTTCGAACACCACCAGATGACCGTTCATGGCCAGGAACAGCAGCGTCACCAGCATGGTGAAGAACTGCCCGATCACCGCCACCGACACCCCGTTGACCGGGTCGACCATGGACGCGAAGCCCATGCCCATCTGGATCGCGACGATCTGGCCGGCGATGACGAATGCCTGGAAGAATAGTTGCAGGGAGAGGCCCAGCGCAGCACCGATAATTATCTGCTGGGCGATGAGCAACAGCGCACTCAGGTCCAGCGCATGCACTTCGGGCATCGGTGGAAGGCTCGGCGCCACCACTACGGTGATTGCCAGGGCCAGGTACAGGCGCACCCGCGTCGGCACCAGGGTCGTGCCGAAGATCGGCATGGTCATCAGCACCGCCGCGATGCGAAACAGCGGCAGCATGAAGGCAGCCACCCACGTGCTGATCTGCGTATCGGTCAGCGCCAGCACAGGTTCCATGAAGACGTCAGCCGATTACTTGGGGAATGCTGGTGTACAGCGAAATGATGTATTCCATGAAGGTACGCACCAGCCACGGGCCGACCACGATCAGGGTAATGAGCATCACCAGCAGGCGCGGCAAAAAGCTCAGGGTCTGTTCGTTGATCTGGGTGGCAGCCTGGAACATCGAAACCAGCAGGCCGACGATCAGGCTGGGCACCACCAGAATGGCGACCATGGTCGTGGTAAGCCACAGCGCTTCACGAAACAGGTCGACGGCCACTTCAGGGGTCATGCTGCGCACTCCTCGTCAAACAGGTTCATACGCCACCGAAACTGCCGGCCAGCGTACCGATAATCAGGGCCCAGCCGTCCACCAGCACGAACAGCATGATCTTGAACGGCAGGGAAATGATGAGCGGCGAAAGCATCATCATACCCATGGCCATCAGCACGCTCGCGACCACAAGGTCGATAATCAGGAACGGGATGAAGATCATGAAGCCGATCTGGAACGCCGTCTTGAGCTCCGACGTCACGAATGCCGGGACGATGATGGTCAACGGCGCAGCGTCGGGCGTCGGGATGTCGGTGCGCTTGGACAGGCGCATGAACAACTCCAGATCGCTTGAGCGGGTCTGGGCCAGCATGAAGTCCTTGATCGGCACTTCAGCTTTGGCGACGGCGTCCTGGGCGGTGAGTTTTTCCGCCAGGTACGGTTGCAAGGCATCGTTGTTCACCCGGTCGAACACCGGGGCCATGATGAACAGCGTCAGGAACAGCGCCATGCCGGTGAGGATCTGGTTCGACGGTGTCTGCTGCAGGCCCAGGGCCTGGCGCAGGATCGAGAACACGATGATGATCCGGGTAAAGCTGGTCATCAGCATGACGAACGCCGGGATGAAACTCAGCGCGGTCATGATCAGCAGAATCTGCAGGCTGACCGAGTATTCCTGCTGGCCGTTGGCGCCCGTGCCGAGCGAGATCGCCGGGATCGACAACGGGTCGGCGCCGAACGCCAGCGGCGCTGCCAGCAACAACAGCAGCGTCAAGACAATGCGCATCAGTTCTTATCCTTCTGACCCGGATTTTCGAGGTTGTCTTTGCCGCCGAACGGCCGGGCCGCGCCGTTGCTGACCGCCCCCTTGTTGCCCAGCGCTTCCATCAAGCGTCGGGCGAATTCGGGCGTGGCATTCTGAGCCTCAGGCACCTGAACCGGCTCGTTCATCACATGCAGCGCGGTGATGCTGCCAGGGGAAACACCCAGCAACACCTGCTCGTTGCCGACCTGCACCAGCACCAGCCGGTCACGCGGCCCCAAGGCACGAGAGCCCACCAGCTCGATCACCTGATTGCCGCCAGGCCCTGCACGCTGGACCCTGCGCATCAGCCAGGCCAACACGAAGATCAGCCCGACCACCAGCAACAAGCCCAACACCAGCTGTGCCAATTGAGCGCCGATGCCACTGGTCAACGCGCCGACCGGTGGAACAGTGACGGCCCCGGCAGCCGGAGCTGCAACGGCAGGCGCTGCAGCGGCTGGCGCAGGGGTTGTAACCGGATCTGCCGCCATCACCAGCCACGACGTCATCAGAACGGGCGCGACCAAGAGGCCCTTGAGCACGCGGCTCACTTAGCGCAGCTTCTTGATGCGTTCGCTTGGGCTGATCACGTCGGTCAGGCGGATACCGAACTTCTCGTTCACCACCACCACCTCGCCGTGGGCGATCAGCGTGCCGTTGACCAGCACGTCCAGGGGCTCACCGGCCAGGCGATCGAGCTCGATCACCGAGCCCTGGTTGAGTTGCAGCAGGTTGCGGATGTTGATGTCGGTGCTGCCCACTTCCATGGAGATCGACACCGGAATATCCAGAATCACGTCCAGGTTCGGGCCTTCCAGCGAAACAGGGCCGTTGTTCCTGGGCACACTGCCGAACTCCTCCATCGCCAGACGGTTGCCTGCGGCATTGCCCGCATCGGCCGCCAGCAGCGCGTCGATGTCGGCCTGGCCGCCCTCGCCTGCTTCGCCCAGCGCCGCAGCCCACTCATCAGCCAGCGCCTGGTCGTCAGTGGAGTTCATTTCGTTTTCATCAGCCATGGTTGTCCTCGACAAGCTTTATTCGTTAGCAGAGCAATTGGTTTACAGCGCACATTCAGATGCAGACGACCCGGCGTCAGCGACGTTCTATCGGCTCGACCACTTGCAGGGCCAGGTTGCCCTTGTGCGAGCCCAACTTGACCTTGAAGGACGGCACGCCATTGGCGCGCATGACCAGGTGTTCGCCCAGCTCAACCGGAATCACGTCACCGGGCTGCATGTGCAGGATGTCCCGCAACTTGAGCTGGCGACGGGCAACCGTGGCGCTCAGCGGCACCGCCACGTCCATGACGTCTTGCTTGAGGGCGTTGACCCAGCGCTCGTCCTGATCGTCCAGGTCGGACTGGAAACCGGCGTCGAGCATTTCGCGCACCGGCTCGATCATCGAGTACGGCATGGTCACGTGCAGATCGCCGCCACCGCCATCGAGCTCGATGTGGAAGGTCGATACCACGATCGCTTCGCTGGGGCCTACGATGTTGGCCATGGCCGGGTTCACTTCCGAGTTGATGTACTCGAAATTGACTTCCATGATCGCCTGCCAGGCTTCCTTCAGGTCGATGAAGGCCTGGTCCAGCACCATGCGCACCACGCGCAGTTCGGTCGGCGTGAATTCACGGCCTTCGATCTTGGCGTGACGGCCGTCGCCACCGAAGAAGTTGTCCACCAGTTTGAACACCAGCTTGGCGTCCAGAATGAACAACGCGGTGCCACGCAGGGGTTTGATCTTCACCAGGTTCAGACTGGTCGGCACGTACAGCGAGTGAATGTACTCGCCGAATTTCATCACCTGCACCCCGCCCACCGCTACGTCGGCAGAGCGACGCAGCAGGTTGAACATGCTGATGCGGGTGTAACGGGCGAAACGCTCGTTGATCATTTCCAGGGTCGGCATGCGTCCGCGGACGATGCGGTCCTGGCTGGTCAGGTCATAACTTTTGACGCTGCCAGGCTCGATGACGCTTTCGGTCTGTACCAGACCATCGTCCACGCCATGCAGCAGCGCGTCGATTTCATCCTGGGACAGCAGGTCTTGCACGGCCATGTCGTGGTCCTACTGCAGTACGTAGTTAGTGAAAAGAACCTGTTCGATGACGCTCTTGTTCAGCTCTTTCTGGCCGACTTCCTGCACCACCGCAGCCGCTTTCTGGCGCAGCATTTCCATGCCCACCGGCGTTGCGATGGTGTCGAACGGCTGGCCGGAGAACATCATCACAAGATTGTTACGGATGACCGGCATGTGCACTTTCAATGCTTCCAGATCGGCGTGATCGCGGGCCAGCAGAGTAATGCTGACCTGCATGTAGCGCTGACGGCCATTGACGTTGTAGTTGACGACGAAAGGCGGCGTCAGTGGCTCGAAGATCGCCTCTTTCTTGACGTTGGCAGCTTCGGCGGCCACCGCAGGATCCGGCTTGCTCTCGGCCTTGTGCATGATGAACCAGGTGGCGCCGACCGACAGACCGATAGCCAGCAGGAGGCCCACCACTACAAGAATGATGATCTTCAACTTGCCTTTCTTCGCGGGGTCTTTAGGTGCTGCGTCGTCGCTCTTCGCCATGCCAATAATCCGTCACTATCCAATGGGTTCGGTGTTGCGTGACAGAGGGAGAGCAAGGGTTGTGCCAGAGTTGGCATCGGGCGGGACATCAAACGCAGAACCCCGTAGCAGCACGGCTTGCCGGCGGGAGCGGTGGATCAGTCAGTGATGAGTTGACTGAAGCATCGCCCCCGCCGGCAAGCCGTGCTGCTACGGGGCTGGGGTGGGTATCGGGAGTCAGGCGTAATAGTCGACCGCGCTTGAGCCCACCACCTGCAACGGTGCGCTGGCGGCTGCGGTTGCGGCATCCACCGGTGCGCCGTCGGCGATCAGGTCGCTGCCGCTGCCATTACCCGAACCACCAGTGCCATTGCCGCGCTGGGCATCGCCACCGGACTGTTGCTGGGCTTGCTGCTGCCAGGCACGGCCCTGATCGGCCACGTTGACATCGACCTGCCCCATGCCCTGCTGGGCGAAGGAATCACGCAGGCGCGACATCTGGTTTTCCAGCGCTTCGCGCACGCCGACGTGGGCGCTCATGAAGGTGACCTGGGTCTGCTGGTCTGCCGCCATATTGACGCGAATGTCCAGACGCCCCAACTCGGCCGGTTCCAACTGGATGTCAGCCTGCTTGAGGTTCTGGCTGGACAGGTACATCACGCGGTTGACCACACCTTCTGTCCAGCCGCTCTGGTTCATCGCCAAAGGCTGGCTGAGCGCAGGTGCCGGGGTCGCGGAGCCGGTTTTCACCTGAGCCGCCTGGGACAGCGACGCCAGACGCTCGGCAAAGTTGTCCACGCGGGTGTCGCTGCTGGCGCCCTTCACGTCCTTCAAGCCGTCAGCCAACAGACCGGAAAAGGCCTTGTCGCCACCGCCTTCGGTGGTGCTCTTGTCCACCGGCTGGTCGCCCAGAGCCGCCAGATTACCGGCCAACTGCTGGGCTGGATCGGCGCTGGAATCCTGTTTGCCGGCGTCATGACCGGCACCCTTGACGGCCCCGGTCGCCTGGGCGCTTTGCTGCGCCTTGTTTTCGAGGGCGACCTGAACGGCAGTCAACCCTTCGAGCGGATCGGCAGAAGGATCGAACGCGTCGTCGGTAACCGCGGTGGCATCGGTCGTCGCCTGCACCACAGGTGGCGTAATCACAGGGGCAGTGCTTGCCAGCAACGCGGGATCGATCACCGGCTGCGCCGCGACATCCGGCTGCACCTGCACAGGTTCGACCACGGGTGCCGTGACGATCAGCGAAGGATCGATGGCCGGGTCGGCAACCGTGGCATCGGCTACGGCCGGATCGGCAGGTGCGGTGGTGGCATCTGCCGTGTCGTCGTCGGTCTTGTCGTCCTTGTTGCTGTTATTGCCAGCACTATTGTCCGCTTTGCCATTGACCGTCTTGTTGCCAGGCAAGCCATTGCCGTTATCGGCAACCGTCTTGTCGGATGCGGCAGACGATTGGCTGGCGCCCTGCTTGTCGGCCGCTGCCGGACTCTTGGCGCTGGCAGGCTTGGCCGGGCTGTCATCGACACTGGAAGACTTGGGCGCGGCCTGCTTGGCAAACACCGTCGAGAAGCTGGAAGCGTTGTCCTTGACGGGGTCTGGCGCCTTTACCGAAGTGGCGGCGCTGGCTTTCTGGGCTTTGGCAGCCGTCAGAGCCGTGAGTAAAGGGTTGTTGGCAAGGGCCATGTTGATCTCCGCAAAAGCACGATTGCGCTCAGATCTAGCAAATGACGGGCCAGCTTTGCAAACAGGAGCAAATACCTTTCAATGGCCGTCGAGCGCAGAGTGCAACTGAACCTCGAAAAGGTCCCGCACCACAATGAACTCACCGGTGATCGCCGCCACCCTCTGGCTGACCTCGTCACCACCGAGGCGCACCTGACCGCGCGCCAACTCCTCGAGTTCACGGCACAGGCCTGTCAGGTAAACGGCGCCCATGTTGCTGCAACTGCCCTTGAAGCTATGAGCCTTGTCGGCCAGGTGCTTCAAGTGTTGGGGATTTGTGGAAGAAAACCCGGGATCGCGTATCAGCCCGTTAAGCTCGACGACCCGCTTTTCGGAGTCCTTGATGAACACTTCCAGCAGCGTCGGATATTCACCTTCCATCACCTCGCGCAACGTCGCGAGGACTTGCAGATCCACATGTTTTTCCACTGCTTGCTCACTCCTTGATCAAGAAAGCGCCGGATTATGCCAGACCCTCCCAAGCGAACTCTACACGGGCCGTACGCCCATCCGCGGACCAACGGCACTCATTACTCAATTGCCGGACCAGGTTCAGGCCCCGCCCGGATAACTGGTCGACCGCAGGGGGCAGTGACAACACCCGCTCGACGTCGAATCCATTGCCGCTGTCGTGAACTTCGACGATCAGGCGCCCACCCTGCCCGACCGGAATTATCTGGAAACTAAATCGGATGAACCCGCCTTCCATGTTCTCCAGTCGCTCGGCGCGCAGTTGGTAGTAAAGGGCAAAACCCTCGGCGTCCCGCTTGAGTGTCGAATCCAGCCCAAGCACGCCGTGCTCCAGGGCGTTGCTGTACAGCTCGGACATCACGGTGTACAGCTCGCTGCTTTGCAAGCGCAGGCCATGCACCTCCTGCAAGAGCTGGAGCAGGTAGGGCAACGGGTTGAAGCGCTTGAGGGTCGAGGCGCGGAATTCAAAACTCGCTGCCCAGTCCAGAGGGCTGGAGTCGCCGCTGTCGGTGTAGATCACCGAAGGCGTGCCCAGCAGTTCAGGTTCGTTGAAACCCACCTCAAGCATGCTGACGTCATCACGGGCCTGCCCACGAAAACGCGCCAGCGCCCACTGCACCTCCTCCATCAGCGAGGTCGGGTTGCGATTGGTCACGAAAACGTTCTGCAACCGGCGCGAGCCGAACATCTCGCCACTTTCGTCAGTGCTATCGACCACGCCATCGGACAACAGGAACACCCGGTCGCCCGGCGCAAAGGGGTAGACCTGGGTGTTGTCATCGAAACTGCCGGCGCCCAGCACGCCAAGTGGCAGATGCGCCGACACCAGCGGGGTGTGGGGGCGGCCGTCGGCGTGCAGCAGGTAGCCATCGGGCAGGCCGCCGTTCCAGACTTCGACCAGTTGCTGTTTGAAGTTCACGCAGACCAGCGCCGCACAGCAGAACATGTCCACTGGCAGAATGCGCTTGAGCTTGGCGTTCATCTCGCGCAGGGTTTCTGGCAGGCCGTAGCCCTTGGCGGTCATGCCATAGAACACTTCGGCCAGCGGCATCGCGCCCACCGCTGCCGGCAGGCCATGCCCGGTGAAGTCGCCGAGCAGCACATGCATGTTGCCCGATGGCGCCCAGGCGGCCAGCAACAGGTCGCCGTTGAACAGCGCGTACGGTGATTGCAGATAGCGAATGTTGGGCGCGCTCAAACAACCCGAGTGGGCGATCTGGTCGAACACCGCCTTGGCCACGCGTTGCTCGTTGAGCAGGTATTTATGGTGACGGGCAATCAAGTCTCGCTGTTGCAGGACCGTTTCCTGCAACAACCGCAGACGGTTCATCGCGTTGATCTTGGCGGCCAGCACGATGGGGTTGTAGGGCTTGGTGATGAAGTCATCGCCACCGGCATCCAGGCAGCGCGCCAGGCCTTCGCCTTCACTCATGGAGGTGAGGAAGATGATCGGCACCAGGGCTTCACCGGCCAGTTCCTTGATCCGGCGCGCTGCCTCGAAGCCATCCATTACCGGCATCAGGGCGTCCATCAGGACCAGTTGCGGGCGCCTGCGTTCGAACAATGCGACAGCCTCTTCGCCGTCGCAGGCGCTCTGGACCTCATGCCCCTGGCGACTGATGATCGCCGAGAGCAGCATGCGGTCGCTGGCGTTGTCGTCGGCGATGAGAATCGTCAGGCGCTCGGGTGGCGCAGAACCCGCCATTAGCCGATTTTGAAAAGTTTGGCGAAGTTGGAGATGGCGAGGATTTTGATGACGTCGGCGCTGCAGTTTTCCAACCGCACATCGGCACGTTCGCCGCCTGCGTGGTCGCGCAGCAGCAGGAGCATGCCCAGTGCCGAGCTGTCGAGGTAGTTGGTTTCTTTGAGGTCGACCACATAGTGTTTGGCCTGGTCCTTTTTTTCGTAGGCACCGCGAAAATCCTGATGCGTCGAAAAATCGAAGCGTCCCTTGATCGTGATGGTCAGCTTCTGCTTGTCAGGAGAGCTCTTGGAAGTAACTGACATTGGCAAATCCCTTATATGAAACGGCGTCAGACGAATGAAGTTTTAGCACCCCTTCTTCGGCGCGGCAAATGGAAGATTCCTACAGTGATGATGGAAGTGATCTTACGGGGGTGGGTTGCGTGATTTGGCTGATCGCTTCCCGTGCTGGGCGTGGTAACGGAGTGTTTGACGCTCTGCGTCGTGGGGCGACTTGGGGATCGGGTGTATATCCGTTTTCCCGGTGGTTTTAGTTTAGGGTTTCGCCCCTTACGGGCGACCTACTTTCTTTCGGGAAAGTAGGCAAACCATTTGCTCCTGGCTGGGGTCCTTCGGACTTCCCTCGACTCCGGCGCCGCTCCGGGGGCACGCCATGATGGGCCATCCATGGCCCGCATGGCTTTCGCGGCTCCTGCCGCTCATCCCCCTCCACGACGCCTGCGCTCGGCCTGGCGCCTTTACGTCGCGTTCGGCGGCGCCTGCACCATCGCGCATGAAGATCAAAAGCATTGCACGATCCCGTAGCAGTCCGGCTTGCCGGCGTCGGGGCCCTCGAGATCGCAATCGCCGGCAAGCCGGACTGCTACGGGGGACGGGTGGGATCAAGGAATGGGGGGGATGGCTAAAACGGCTGCTCCCGAGGGAGGCGCTGGGAGAGTTCGTCGAGCAGTTTCTGTTCGCGTTTGTCTTCCAGGGCGCGGGCTTCGTCGATGTAGCGTTGCACCAGTTTGCGCAGGCCTTCGACGCGGGCGTATGCCTTTTGCCATTCGCCGCGGGCTTTGTTGAGGTTGTTCTGGTGCCAGGTCAGACTCTGGCGTTGCTGGCTGACCGCCGTTTCCAGCTGATTGAGAAATCGCTGGTAGTTCATCAGCCATTGGCCGGACACGCCCACCGAGCCTTTGTCGATCCATTGCTGTTGGTAATCGGCGCGGAATTTCTCGAGCTCACCCAGCTTGGTCTCGGCCAGCCGGACCTGACCCTGAAAATGCCCCAGGCGCTGAACGGCGGCCTTTTCGGCGCTTTCGGCCATCTCAACCACGGGCGCCAGGCGGGATGCGCGGGTCTGGGCCATGGGTTATCAGCCAGCCGCCTGAGGATTGAAGATGCGCGCCAATTGCGCCTCGCTGCTTTGCATGCTCTCGTTGTCATGCAGGCCCTGACGCAGGTATTGCACCAGTTGCGGTTGCAGGTTGATCGCAAGGTCAGTCTCGCGGTCGCCGCCGGCCACGTAGGCGCCCACGCTGATGAGGTCGCGGCTCTGTTGGTAGCGCGACCAGAGCTGTTTGAAGTATTGCGCCTGGGTCATGTGCTGCGCATCGACCACCGACGGCATGACCCGGCTGATGGACGCTTCGATGTCGATGGCCGGGTAATGCCCCTCCTCCGCCAAGCGCCGGGACAGCACGATGTGACCGTCCAGCACACCCCGCGCCGAGTCGGCAATCGGGTCTTGCTGATCGTCGCCTTCCGACAGCACGGTGTAGAACGCAGTGATCGATCCGCCGCCTTTCTCCGCATTGCCCGCGCGCTCCACCAGCTTGGGCAGCTTGGCGAACACCGAAGGCGGATAGCCCTTGGTCGCGGGCGGCTCGCCGATGGCCAGGGCGATTTCCCGCTGGGCCTGGGCGAAACGGGTCAGCGAATCCATGAGCAACAGGACGTTCTTGCCCTTGTCGCGAAAATATTCGGCGATGCGCGTGCAGTACATGGCGGCGCGCAACCGCATCAGCGGCGCATCGTCGGCTGGGGACGCCACCACCACCGAGCGCTTGAGGCCTTCTTCGCCAAGAATGTGCTCGATGAACTCCTTCACCTCCCGGCCCCGTTCGCCGATCAGGCCGACCACGATGATGTCGGCCTCGGTAAAGCGGGTCATCATGCCCAGCAGCACGGATTTACCCACACCAGTACCGGCAAACAGGCCCAGACGCTGGCCGCGGCCGACCGTCAACAAACCGTTGATGCAACGAATGCCCACGTCCAGCGGCACGCTGATCGGGTCGCGCTTGAGCGGGTTGATGGTCGGGCCGTCCAGCGGCACCCAGTCTTCGGCTTTCATGCCGCCCTTGCCGTCCAGCGGACGACCGGCGCCATCGAGCACGCGACCGAGCATGGTCATGCCCATGGGCAACCGACCGGTATCCGGCAGCGGCACCACTCGGGCGCCCGGCGCAATGCCGGCCACGCTGCCCACCGGCATCAGGAACACCTTGCCGCCGGCGAAGCCCATGACTTCCGCTTCGACTTCAACCGGGTGATGGCTGTCGTCGTTGATGACCACGCAGCGGCTGCCCATGGCGGCGCGCAGGCCTTCGGCTTCAAGGGTCAGGCCGACCATGCGCAGCAGCCGCCCTTCCACCACCGGCTGCACAGGCAGGCTGATGGCGTCAGCGTAGGTGCTCAGGCGCTTGCCGAAGCTGGTGCGCTCAAGACGCATCGGAGGCGTCCGACTGTTTCTGCAGGGCGCTTTCAGCGCTCTTGATCGCGGCGTCCAGATCGACACTCACGTCGGGGACTGCTGGATGCAGCGCCTGTTCGTGAAGCTGGTCGAACATCTTGGCGATCGCCACGCTCAGACGCGTCTCGACGGTGGCGTCGATGCGGCTGTGTTCGGTTTCCACGCGGCAACCGCCGGGTTGCAGGGTGTCGTCTTCGAGGATGCGCCAGTTTTCTTCATGACGATCGCGCAGGGCTTTCACTTGGGCGAAATCCTGGGAATTGACGAGAATCCGTACGTTACTGGCGCCCATCGGCAGCATGCGCAGGGCATCCTGCAACACCTTGCCGATCTGGCTTGAATCGGTTTTCAGCTCGCGCTGGATCACCTGGCGAGCGACGTGCTCGACCAGGGTGACCATGGCCTTCTCGATTTGCGCGTCCTGGTCGGCGATGGGCTCGAACAGGTGGCTCATCAGGGTTTCCAGGCTTTGCAGCTTGGCGGCCAAGGCGATGTCAGCCTCTTGGCGAACCTTGAGCTGGGTGCTGTGGAAGCCTTCCTTTTCGCCGATGGCAAAGCCCTCGTTGTAGGCGTCCTGACGGATGCTTTCCAACTCTTCGAGGGTCATGGGCTGGACTTCTTCCAGCGGCACTTCTTCGCTTTCGGCAGGTTCGGGCTCGGGCGCAGGTTCCGGCTCCGGTTCTTCGACATGGGGATCGAAGCTGGGCAAGGCCCAGACATCGAATCCACTCAGATCCTTGGCGCGGATGAGCTCGCTAGGCGTTTCTTTATCGGAGCTGAACATCGACTGCACCTGCTGTTAAATCATTTCCTCGCCACCTTTGCCGCCGAGAACGATCTCCCCGGCCTCCGCCATACGACGGGCAATGGTGAGGATCTCTTTCTGTGCAGTTTCCACGTCGCTGACGCGAACCGGGCCCTTGGCTTCCAGGTCGTCGCGCAGCAATTCGGCAGCACGCTTGGACATGTTCTTGAAGATCTTTTCCTTGATGGCGTCGTCCGAACCCTTGAGGGCCAACACCAGCACATCGGAGGACACTTCGCGCAGCAACGCCTGGATGCCGCGGTCGTCGACATCGGCCAGGTTGTTGAAGACGAACATGAGGTCTTCGATCTGGGTCGAGAGGTCTTCGTCCACTTCGCGGATCGAATCCATGAGCTGGCCTTCGACCGAACTGTCGAGGAAGTTCATGATGTCCGCAGCACGCTTGATACCGCCAAGCGTGGTACGCGAGGTGTTGGCGTTGCCCGAGAACTGCTTCTCCAGAATCTGGTTCAATTCCTTGAGCGCCGCTGGCTGCACGGTGTTCAACGACGAGACGCGCAGGATGATGTCCAGGCGCACCTTGTGGTCGAAATGGCCCAGCACTTCACCGGCCTGGTCGGCATCCAGATAGGCGACGACGATGGCCTGGATCTGCGGGTGTTCGTAACGAATGACGTCGGCGACCGCGCGCGGTTCCATCCACTTGAGGCTGTCCAGGCCGCTGGTGTTGCCACCTAGCAGAATGCGGTCGATCAGACCGTTCGCCTTGTCCTCGCCCAGTGCCTGGGTGAGCATCTTGCGGATGTAGCCGTCCGAGCCGATGCCGACGCCAGTCTGGTCACCGACCAGATCGACGAACTCGCCCATCACCTGCTCGACCTGCTCGCGGTGCACGTTGCGCATCTGCGCCATGGCCACACCCACACGCTGGACCTCCTTGGGGCCCATGTGACGCAGAACCTGCGCGGCATCCGTCTCACCCAGGGTGAGCAGCAGGATCGCGGCCTTGTCAACGCGGGTCAATTTGACCGCTGCACGAGTCTCACTCATCTGTGTTGATCCACTCTTTTACGACCTGAGCCACACGGGCCGGGTCTTCGGCCACCAGGCTCTTGATTGCGTTGAGCTGCGCGTCATAACCCTCGGTAGGGCTAGGCAGCAGGATGCTTTGCGGACCGCCAAGACTTACGCGGTCATTGGCCAGCTCGCCATCCAGGCCGACCATGCCGCCCAGTTCCACGTCACCGTCGGCATGCTTGCCCTTCGGATTGGTGATGTTGTTCAGCACCGGACGCAGCACGCCGAACACCAGCACCAGGATAAAGATCACGCCCATCGCCTGTTTGACGATGTCCCAGAACCAAGGCTGCTGATAGAACGCGATGTCAGGAATGACTTCGCCACGGTCGGTGGAGAACGGCACGTTGATCACGCTGACGCTGTCGCCACGGGCGGCATCGAAGCCCACCGCGTCCTGCACCAGTCGTGTGAACCGCGCCAGTTGGTCGGCGGTCCAGGGCACCATGGTGGTTTCACCGTTGGCCGGGTTGACCTTGACCTGATCGTCCACCACCACCGCGACCGACAGGCGATTGATCTTGCCCTGCTGCTGCTTGGTGTGGCTGATGGAACGGTCCAGCTCGAAGTTCTTGGTCGACTGGTTACGCTTGTCCGACGGGTACGGCGCGAGCATAGGCTGGCCGGTGGCCGGGTCCATGATCTGCTGGCCGTTGGCGTCCAGCAGCGGCTGGCCTGGAGCGATCGGGCCTGCGGCACCGGCAGCACCGGCGGTGGCGTTCTGCGGAGCAGTGGCCGGGCCAGGTGGCTGGTTGCTCAGGGCACCCGGAACACCTTGCGGGCCGCTGCTGCTGGAGCGTTGTTCGTTGGTGGTCTGCTCGCTGCGCAATGCAGGCTGATCAGGGTTGAAACTTTCGGACGTGGACTCGACCGCACTGAAGTCGACGTTGGCCGACACTTCAGCCTTGTAGCGATCGTTGCCCAGCACCGGCTGCAGAATGTTCTGCACGCGCTGGGTGAGCATGCTTTCCATGCGACGGGTGTAGTCGAATTGCTTGCCGGCCATGGTCAGTTCGGAATTTTCCGCCTGATCGGACAGCAAGTTGCCTTTCTGATCGACCACGGTGACCTGGGATTTGGTCAGCTCCGGAACACTGGTTGCCACCAGGTTAACGATGGCCATGACCTGGCCTGGTTCAAGGGTACGGCCAGCGTACATCTCGACCAGCACCGAGGCGGTAGGCTTGCGATCGTCACGCACGAACACCGAACTCTTCGGGATCGCCAGGTGCACACGGGCTGCCTTGATGTTGTTCAGGGCAGAAATGGTACGCGCAAGTTCGCCTTCCAGGCCGCGACGGTAACGGGTCGCTTCCATGAACTGGCTGGTACCCAGGCCCTGGTCCTTGTCGAGAATCTCGAAGCCGACGTTGCCGTCGTTCTGGGCGATGCCGGCACCGGCCAGCTTGATGCGGGCACGGGACAGGTCTTCGGACTTGACCAGCAAGGCACCGGAGTTGGGCTCCACGGTGTACGGGATGTCTGCCTGGGCCAGGGTGTCCATGACCTGCTTGGTGTCCATGCCCGACAGGCTGCCATACAGCGGCTTGTAGTCCGGCTGTTGCGACCAGAGCACGACGGCAAAACCAATCGCCACGCTGGCCGCCAGACCGACCATGAGGCCGACCTGCCGCAGCATGGTCATCTCGGAAAGATTTTGCAGGAACGCCAGGCCGAACATCGGCTTGCTTCCTGCCGCACCCGCTTTGGCGGGTACGGTATCGGCGACGGCTTCAGCCATGACTTAAATCGTCCTCAAACCGGCATTTGCATGATGTCTTGGTACGCCTGAACCAGCTTGTTGCGTACCTGGGTCAGCGCTTGAAACGAAACGCTGGCTTTCTGCGAAGAAATCATCACGTCGGTGAGATCCACGCCGCTCTTGCCCATCTCGAACGCAGTCGCCAACTGGCCGGATGCCTGCTGTGTGTCATTGACCTTGTTCACGGCCATGCCAAGCATGTCGGAAAAACTGGTCGCGCCCGCCTGCTGCGGGGCATCGATGGCCTTAGGCTTGGCCATTGCGTCCATCTGCATGGAACGCATGTCCAACATCAAGCGATTAAATTCAACACCCTGGCTCATGGACTTCTCTCTTAAAAGGGCCGCAAATTTTTGACACCGATTCAGCGGTTACCCATGTAGTAGCAACAACAATGCCAGACCAATGAAGGCACTGTGCCAGCTTTTCATGAAAGTATTGGGTGGTTACCGAACAGACAAACTTGTGGGAGCGGGCTTGCCCGCGAAGGCGCAGCGTCAGGCGAAATGCGCGGCCCGACACACCCCATTCGCGGGCAAGCCCGCTCCCACAGGTTCACTGCAAAGATCAAGAAGCGAACAGATACCCTTCGACATCCATCCCCGCATCACGCATCTGCGCCAGCTTGTAGCGCAAGGTACGCGGGCTGATGCCCAGGCGTTCGGCGGCTTCCTTGCGCCGGCCACGCTCGGCGCGCAGGGTGTCGATGATCATCTGGAACTCCCGACGGCGCAGATCCTCCCCCAGCGCACCAGCCATTTCACCGCCCGCCGTTTCCGGCGACGATTCCATGACACCCGGCGTTGTCGGCAGCGTCGGCAAAACCTGAAGCCCCGGCACTGCGACTGGCGACGATGCAAAGCCCACAGGACCGGCCAGGCAGAAGTCCTCAGCCTGAATCACCCCGCCCTGCTGCAGAATCAGTGCGCGCTGAACGGCGTTATCCAGTTCGCGGACATTGCCCGGCCAGCTGTATCCGACCAGACACTTTTGCGCATCCGGCGACAGGCTCACCGGGGCGTGCTTCATTTTATTGACGTGCTTGGCCAGCAGACGCTCGGCCAGCGGCAGAATGTCGGCGGGGCGCTGACGCAGCGACTGCCAGGCCAGCGGAAACACTGACAAACGATAGAACAGGTCTTCGCGGAAACGCCCCGCCGCTACCTCTCCCGCCAGATCGCGGTTGGTGGTGGCCAGCACGCGAATATCCAGCTCGATAGGCTTGCGTGCACCGACCCGCTCCACTTCCCGCTCCTGCAACACCCGCAACAGCTTGGCTTGCAGGCCCATGGGCATTTCGGAAATCTCGTCGAGCAGAATGGTGCCGCCATCGGCCTGTTCGAACTTGCCTGGCTGGGCCGCGATGGCGCCGGTAAACGAGCCCTTTTCGTGGCCGAACAGCGTGGCTTCGAGCATGTTGTCAGGAATCGCCGCGCAGTTGATGGCAATGAATGGCTTGCCCGCTCGAGGCGACTGCTGATGAATGAAACGCGCCAGCACTTCCTTGCCGGTCCCCGATTCGCCGGAAATCAGCACCGTGGAATCGCTTTTGGCCACGCGGCTCGCCAGGTTGAGCAACTGCACACTGGCAGGCTCGACCGCAATCGGCCCCTCGCCATCGGCAGGTCCCAGGCGGCCCAGCGCATGCCGAGCCACCAGCGCCAGCAACGCCTTGGGTTCGAATGGCTTGACCAGGTAATCAGCAGCGCCCTGGCGCATCGCGTCCACGGCCCGATCCACCGAGCCATGTGCGGTCATCAGCAGCACTGGCAGTTGCGGGCAACGGCTGCGCAGCTGGCTGAGCAACTGATGGCCGTCCATGCCGGGCATGTTGACGTCACTGACCACCAGGCTGAACGACGCTTGCCCCGCCGCCAGCAGCGCGTCTTCGGCAGAGCCCACGGCCAGGTAGTCGTGGCCGGCCAGCTCGAGGGTTTCACCCAGTGCTTCGCGCAGAGAATGGTCGTCCTCGACCAGCAATACCTTGATCGTCATGATTGGCTCTCCCCTTCACCCACCGCACCGCCAGTACCCGGAACCAGCGGCAAGGAAACGATGGCACAGGTGCCGCGCCCCGGACGCGAACGAAATTGCACCCGCCCCTGGTGAGCCCGGGCAACTGCGGTGACCACCGCCAGCCCAAGGCCTGTGCCGGTGGTCTTGGTGGTGAAGAAGGGTTCGCCAATACGGGCCAGCGCAGCGGCGTCGATACCACTGCCGTTGTCACTGATGCACAGCCGTAGCGTCGTGCCCCGGCTGTAGACATGCACCTTGATACGCGATGCGCCGGCACTGGCCTGCACTGCGTTCTCGATCAGATTGAGCAACGCCCCCACCAGCGTGTCGCGATTGCACAGCAACTCGCCTTCGAGGCTGTCGCACTGCCAGCGCACTGCCGCATCACGCACGTGGGTCTGCGCGGCCGATTCCAGCGCACCGATCAGGCCTGCCGGGCTTACGCGGTCGGTCAACGGCAATTCGCCACGGGCGAACACCAGCATGTCGCGCACCTGGTGTTCCAGTTCGTGCAGACGCTCTTTCAAGCGGCCCGCGAAGCGCTGCTGGGTCTCGGTATTCAGGGCCTGCTCGGTCAGGTGACTGGCGTAGATCATGGCCGCCGACAAGGGCGTACGAATCTGATGCGCCAGCGAGGCGACCATCCGCCCCAGTGACGACAGGCGCTCGTGGCGGGCCAGCTGGCTTTGCAGATGACGGGTTTCAGTCAGGTCGTTGAGCAACACCAACTGGCCAGGCTCGGCGTCCAGGGATCGGGTGGCAATCGACAGGCGACGGCCGTCCTTCAGGGAGATTTCATGGCCGTCGTCTTCGCGAGGCGCAAAGCAACGAGCGATGACGTGGCGCCAGAGCATGCCGATCAGTGGCTCACCCAACAGATCAAGCGCTGCGGGGTTGGCCTCGCGCACCATGCCATGGGCATCGATGACGATCACGCCACCAGGCAGCAGGTCCAGAAGATTCTGCAAACGATTGGCCAGGCGCTCTTTTTCCGCCAGTTCCTGCATGCGCTGGGCACTGACCACCGCCAGCTCACCCTTGAGCTCGGTGACCCGCGCTTCCAGCAGGCTGTAGGAATCCGTCAATTGCGCCGACATCTGGTTAAACAGGGCAAATGCCTGCTCCAACCCTTGTCGACTTTCCAATTCCGGGGACGGCTGCACTTGCAAACCCGCTGTCGTGGCAGGTTTGGAAGACATCGGAGCGGCCTGGGACATAAATGATCTCTCGCGTGGCGAACCGTCAGTTAAACGGTATGTTGCAGGAGACTTAGCAATCCTCGTGCCGAAAAAAAACCGCTGAAAAATCAGCGGTTTGTTCTTGACGCGTCAATCGGGTGTCAGTCGTCGCCCTGATCATCGCCTTCGCGACGGCTCATGCCGTACTTGCGCATCTTCTCGACCAGGGTGGTACGACGAATACGCAAACGTTCAGCGGCCCGCGCTACGATCCCGTTGGCATCGTCCAGCGCCTGCTGGATCAGGCCCTGTTCCAGACCACCGAGGTAGTCCTTAAGGTCCAGACCCTCGGGCGGCAACATGGCGCTGTTGGCGAAGTTTGGCGTGTGGCCATTGATGGCAACGCGCTCTTCCAGATCACTGCGCAGGCTGTCGACCAGTTGCTCGTCTTCATCGTCGACGTAGCGGAATTTCTTCGGCAGTTCAGCGACACCGATCACGCCATACGGATGCATGATCGCCATGCGCTCCACAAGGTTGGCCAGCTCGCGAACGTTGCCCGGCCAACCGTGACGGCACAGCGACATGATCGCCGCCGAGTTGAAACGGATCGAGCCACGCTTCTCGTGCTCCATGCGCGAAATCAGCTCGTTCATGAGCAGCGGAATGTCTTCGACGCGCTCACGCAACGGTGCCATTTCGATCGGGAACACGTTCAGGCGATAGTAGAGGTCTTCACGGAAACCCCCGGTCTCGATCATGTCTTCGAGATTCTTGTGGGTGGCCGCAATGATGCGCACATCGACGCTCTGGGTCTTGTTGCTGCCCACGCGCTCGAAGGTACGCTCCTGCAATACGCGCAGCAGCTTGACCTGCATCGGCAAAGGCATGTCACCGATTTCATCGAGAAACAGCGTGCCACCGTTGGCCAGCTCGAAACGCCCTGCCCGGCTGGTGATGGCGCCGGTAAAGGCGCCTTTTTCGTGACCGAACAGCTCGCTTTCCAGAAGCTCGGCCGGGATCGCGCCGCAGTTGACCGGCACGAAGGGCGCGTCACGCCGCTTGGAATGGTAATGCAGGTTGCGCGCGACCACTTCCTTGCCCGTGCCCGACTCGCCCAGGATCAGCACGCTGGCGTCGGTATCGGCCACTTGCTGCATCATCTGGCGCACGTGCTGGATGGCACGGCTGGTGCCGACCAGGCTGCGGAAAAGGTTGGGTTCGCGCTGACGACCGCGCTCGCGCGCCTGATCGTACATCTCGCGATAGACCTGGGCGCGGTGCAGCGAATCCAGCAGTTTGCTGTAGCTGGGCGGCATCTCGACAGTGGACAACACACGCCGACGCAGGTCTTCGGCCAGCTCGACCGAAGAATTTTCGCCCATCAGCAAGACAGGAAGGAACTCATCCCACGCAGCGATGGTCTTAAGCAGCCCTTGGATACTGCCCGGGGCATTTACGGTGCCGACCATCACGCAAAGGACTTCCCGAGTGGACGCCAGAGCGCCTACAACCTGTTGCCAGTCAGTGCTGGAGCAGGACAGGTTCTCATCGCCGAGAAAGTTCAGAATGACCGCCATGTCACGGCGGCGCTGGCTATCGTCATCGATTAGCAGAATCTTGATTTCACGCCACATGCAATAGCAACTTCCCTAGTCAACTCGATGCCCGCTCAGGGGCAAGCTTGGCTCTGCGCGGCGTGCGATTTACGCCACGCAAACCAGAAATTAGTGAACATCACTAGTTAAGTCAAAAAACCGTACACAGTCAATTTTATGGCGCACAATTTTTTCGATCTACAAGATCGTCAACCAAACAGATGGTATACCTTTGCAGCGCTTTTCGCTCGCTGGATCTGCGACATTTCATCGACAATTGCCTGACGCTCACCTACTGCAACGTCTATTAACTGCCGGTATACCCCGAGCAGGTCCTCAAGATTGCTGCGCAACTGCGGCTCATCGTCGCTCCCCTCGCGAATCACCTCTTCAACGCAGGCACGACAGGCCAGATCGAGCTTGCCGATGGCCTCCCAGTCACGTTCGGCCAATGCATCGACCAGGGCCTCGCGGGTTTCTTCGATTCGCTTGAGTGCAGCACTCATGGTGATTTCCTCTTACAGCACAGGTGGCTGATCGCCAATGGCGTCCCAACCTTCCTTCACAGTAGTCAACAATCCGCTGACTTCATCCAGGATCGTCGGATCAGTCTTGATGTTGGCCTCAGCCAGTCGCTTCATCATGTAGACGTACAGGTTGTCGACATGCGCCAGCTGCTCTGCCTGTTTTTCCATGTCGAGCCCTTCACGCAGGCCGCCGACGATCTCGATGGCCTTGCCGATCAGCACGCCCTTGGAGGCAATGTCCTTGCGCTCAATGGCACCCTTGGCCTGGGCGATGCGGTCAAGACCGGCTTCCATCAACATCTGCACCAGGCGGTGCGGCGTCGCGACGGCGGTCTGCGCGTGTGAATTGACCTTCTGATACTGCCGAAGGGCTGCCATCCGGTTCATGTACTTACCTCACACCACTTGAAGTTTCTATATTCAGGATATCGACGCGGCCTTGAGAAACTTTAGGCCCAGATGCCAAAAACCCGGCACTTTGGCCGGGTCCTGGTTTATCAGTCAAGCATCAGCTGGATTTCTGCGCATTCAACGAATCGAAGAAGGAGGTGATGCTGGTAGCAGATGCTTTCAGCTGTCCTACGATCAAATCCATCGCGTTGTACTTGGCGGTCAGGGTTGCGGTCAGCGTCGTCACACGCAGATCAAGGGCGGCCTGCTGATCCTGCAGATCATTCTGCTGGTTGTTCAGGCTGCTCTTGCGGGTGTCGAACATCCCGCCGGTCTGGGTGTACGGGTCCAACGCTGCGTTCATCCGCGCGATCAGGCCGTTGCTATCAGTGGTGCCGCTGAACATCTGCTGCACGTCACCTGCCAGGCCTTTATCCATCGCTGCCTTGAACTTGGTGTCATCGAGCGACAGCGTACCGTCGGTCTGCGAAGTCGTGATCCCCAGCTGCGACAGCACCGAGAGGTTGCCGACCGCACCGGTGGTGACCAGCTCGTCGCGCATCGACTGAAGAATCGAGCGCGGCATCGAGTCGCCCGTCAGTGCCGCAGGCGTCACCGTGGCCCCGGTGGTCGGGTCGGGGGTGGAGCTGATGGTCGCCTTGGTGACGGTCGACACCGCGCTGACCACGGCATTGTAAGCAGTGATGAACGACTGCAACGACGTTTTCAGGCCGTCAGTGTTGGTGCTGACATTGACGGTGGACGTGCCTTGGGCCACCAGCGTCATGGTCACGCCACCCAGGGTGGAATCCAGTGTGTTGCTGGCGCTGGTCACCGGCAGGCCGTTGATGGTCAGGTTGGCGCTCGCCGCCTTTTTACCAATGTAACCGGCCGAGGTACCGTCGGTCGAATCGAGTGCGCTGCCATCAATGGTGAAGCCTGGGATATCACTGTCAGTGGTGATGTCCGAACCGTCGCCGGTGATCGTCGAGCCCAACACCAGGCGCGAGCCGTTGGCGTCTGTGATGATGTTGGCACTGATGTTGGTGGCATCGGTCTGGGCGTTGATCTGCTTGACCACCGAGGACAGGGTGGCGCCCGTAGGAATGGTGTAGCTGGTGGTAATGCCATTTTGAGTGATTTTGAGGTCACCACTCGGAATGGCACTGCTGGCACCGCCAGAAAAGGCGGCGGTTGCGACGCTGGAACTGGTCGCGATATTACCCACGACGACCGTGTAGTTACCCGGTACGGCGTTGTTGTCGGATTTGACCGTCAGCTTGGTTTCGTCCGAAGACTTGGCCGCATAGCCGCTGAACGCAGGGGTTTTCGTGTCGCCCAGGGTCTTGAGCGCGGTCTGGAAAGCGGCCACGGCAGATTGCAAGGTGCCGATGCCGGACAGCTTGGTGGTGACCAGCTTGGTCTGAGCGGTGATCTGAGTCTGTTTTGCCAGCTTGTCAGAATTGACCAGCGCGCTGACGATGTCTCCGATCGCCAGACCCGATCCAAGGCCGGTGGATGGAGTAATTGGACTAGCCATGTGTGTCTCCCTTCAGGTTGAGTCGGACTTTTGACTACGAAGTGGCTCAAAAGTACCGCGTTCACGTTTCATGCCACTTACACTTTCGCGTCGAACAACAGGCTGTGTGCATTTTGCAGACTGTCAGCGATTTTCAACGCTTCCGCCGATGGCAACTGCCGCACCACCTCACCCGTCTCGCTGGCAATCACTTTGACGACGACTTTTCCGGAGGCCTCGTCAATCGAGAATTCCAGATTACGTCGTACCGACTGAACGAATTTTTCGATTTCCTGCACTGCAGCTTTCAATGCTTCAGGATCACTGTTGGAGTCCGAGTCTTTACTCGACGACGCATCCGGCTTGGCAGTCTCTGCCGAAGGCGTAACGACTTGAGGTACCGCAGCTGGCTTCTCCGCAGCCGCAGGCACCGGTTGCAAAGCTGCGTAAGACAAGTTCAGCTTGGCGCTCATGTCCATGTCCACTCACCTCTCAAGTAAAAAAGCGGGGGAGTACGCAAGCACACTCCCCCGCCGAAACTCACTGCGATATTACTGAAGCAGTTTCAGTACAGCGGAAGGCAGTTGGTTAGCCTGGGCCAGAACAGCGGTGGAAGCTTGTTGCAGAGTTTGCTGTTTGGTCAGGTTAGCGGTTTCAGCTGCGAAGTCGGTGTCTTGTACGCGACCTTGTGCAGCAGTGGTGTTTTCCACGATGTTCTGCAGGTTGGAGATGGTGCTCGACAGACGGTTTTGAGCAGCACCCAGGTCAGCGCGCTGAGCACCGATCGAAGCGATAGCCGAGTCGATTGCGCTGATGGCGCTGTCGACGCTGCTGGCGAAAGTGGCGCTGTCACCGGAGATGGCGATGGTGCCGCTGTCAACCGACAGAGTAGCGGAGTCGAAGGCGTTGCTCAGAACGATGTCGATGTGGTTGGCGGAGCCAGTGTCAGCACCGACTTGCAGGGTCATGGTGCCAGCCGAACCGTCCAGCAGGTTCTTGCCGTTCAGGTTGGTCGAACCTGCGGTACGGTCCAGTTCCGCCTGCATTTGGCCAAATTCTTTTTGCAGCGCGTCACGGTCAGCCGAGCTGTTGGTACCGTTACGAGCCTGAACAGCCAGTTCACGCATACGTTGCAGAATGTTGGTCGATTCTTGCAGCGCGCCTTCAGCGGTCTGAGCGATCGAGATACCGTCGTTGGCGTTCTTGATAGCTACGGTCTGACCACGGATTTGCGAAGTTTCGCGAGTGGCGATCTGCAGGCCGGCGGCGTCGTCTTTAGCGCTGTTGATTTTCAGACCGGACGACAGACGAGTCATCGAAGTCGAAAGTGCATCGGAAGCCTTGCTCAGATTCTTCTGAACAGCCAAGGAAGTTACGTTGGTGTTTACGCCTAAAGCCATGATGAATTCCTCGTTAGTTGGGTGCTGCGGCTATCCGGCCCTGGCAACCGCCGGGTGTGGCCTAGAGAACCTTCGTAATGTTTATCGTCGTATCTGCAAGGAGCTTGAGGGGCATTTCAAAATTTTTTTGCCACCAGAGCGCCACCCCTGCTTGTGGACGGGGGATACACAGCGTTTCGGCGCAACCCTCAAAAGCTTTAATCCTGTCGATAAACCATTGATTTCCGGTGAATTTTGACCATGCACGGCTTTTTGGCCGTGCATGGGGTTTGCGGTGCATGGTGGCAGGAAGGGGTTATTGCAGGAGCTTCAAGACGGCCGATGGCAGCTGATTGGCCTGGGCCAGAATGGCTGTCGAAGCCTGTTGCAACGTCTGCTGCTTGGTGAGCTCAGCGGTTTCGGCGGCGAAGTCGACGTCCTGGATTTGCCCTCTGGAAGCATCGGCGTTCTTCACCATGTTTTGGAGGTTTTCCATCGCACTGGCCATCCGGTTCTGATTGGCACCGAGGTCTGCACGAGCCGCATTGATTTTACTGATAGCCAGATCGATGGCTTTGACGGTGTATTCAATGTTCTCGATTCGAGCAGCTTTGTTGAGGGCGACGTCTGATGCCTTGGCGTCGCCGACGACCTTCTCGGCGTCAGACAGTTTCTTCCTCGCCGTATTCAGGGTATCGATATCGGTCTGGGCGGGAGCGGCGATAGCTGCAAACGCCGCCTCGGCAGCAGTCAAATCTGTTCTTGCAGTGTCCACTGCGTCGGTCATTACTTGCGTTACGCTGTTGGCTATATTGCGGAAACCCGAGCCATCGATCGATAACGGGGTGTATTCGCCTTTCACTACTGCCTTCGATCCGGACGTAGTGGCGTCCGCTGGCACTGCCGCTCGATCTTCACTCGCGGCCAAAATCGACTCGGAAGAGTAGTCTTGACTGAGCGTGAGGCTGATCTTTTCAGTGGCACCCACGTTCGCGCCAATCTGAAAACTTAACTCTCCCGCACTGCCATCCAACAAGTGAAGTTCTGCGCCAAATGTCGTGCCTTTTGCAGAGCGCGATATTTCAGCATTTAGCTTTAGAAACTCGTCGGTCAAAGCCTTTCGTTCTTTCTCCCCATTGTTCCCGTTCGCCGCTTGCATGGCCAGATCGCGCATGCGCTGCAAATTGTTCATTGACTGATCCAGCGCGCCCTCAGCCGTTTGGATAATCGAGATCGCGGCTCCGGCGTTGCGCATTGCTACAGTCATGCCTCTCACCTGTGTGGTCAGGCGAGAGGCCAACTGCATCCCTGCCGCGTCGTCCTTTGCACTGTTGATCCGCAAGCCCGACGATAGCCGGGTCATCGCGGTGCTTAACGAATCAGAAGATCTGTTCAAATTACGCTGAACAGACAGCGACGCAATATTGGTATTTACGGTCAAAGCCATTTTGAATTCCCTCGTTGATGGAAACGGCAGGTTTCAAAAAGCGGGGAAGTCCATTTCGCCCGGAAAACCTACAGTTTCCTTATCGACGAAGCGCTATCGGGCTTTAGCAAGAAAAAGTTAAAACAGCATAATCACTCCACATGCCATCACGACAAATGTAGGGGCGTTCCGATACCCAATCTCCTGACATCAAAAGACTTCTCAGGAAAGAAATAAAAAGAGGGAAATAATTTTAACGACCCGACTCATTACCGCCAGAAACGACCCCTACCCCCAGAAAGCCTTCGCCAACCAAACTCCAATCGAGAAACTTCCTACGTCTTGGTGGGATGGTCCTGACTTTTCTTTTCTAACATAACAGGCTTACGTGAAATCGCAGGCCAAAAAAACGAGACACCCCTTACTTATCAAAAGGAAGTTTTATGAAAACCTCGACATTGTTATTCATCACAACGCTATCAACTACTGTGGCTGCGACGAACGCGACGGCAACGGAAGTGATCGTAGAGATACAAAATCTGTCTTCTGAGACGATAAAAACCTACAGCTCGGGGTTCCCGAAAATTCTTTCACCAGGAGAAAGCGAGTCCGTCACCCTGAACTTTCCAGACCACACGAGCGACGTAAATATTACTTACACGGGAAGATCAGGAAAATCTTGCAACTTTCGTGGATGGCACAAGCATTATGGAGGCGATACCACCCGATGGGAGGCACGTTCGACGGGGTCTGAAAGCTACGACAACTGCGGGGCAGTACGATCGGTGAGCAGATGGTCCTCACCCTTCAACTACCGCCTGCGCTTCTGGATGACTGACTGATTATCCGTTTCATCTTGAGGGCTGGCCTGATTTGGTCAGTCCTCATCCCGCAGACCCCACACAAGCGCCACCAGTTCGTACTCCACTGCATCCGCGACACCGAGCCAGTCCTGGCGCTCCTGGGCCTGCAGTATCGCACTCATGATCCGCGTCAGATGTGCCTGATCCTGTAAGGGGCCGGCCGAAAGCAGCGGCATCGCGGCATCGATCACATCGACCATTTTCAATGCCCCTTCGATATCCCGCCCCAACCGGAACAAGTGCGCACAATGGACAGCGTCGTCGATGATTTGGGTCCGGGAAGTCATGGCGCGGTCCAGTCTGGGTCGAATTCGGTGCCGGCGATCAGTGCGCCGTCACGGCTGGTGTTGAGGAATTTAACCTCGGGGTGCAGGGTGATGTAGCGTTCGAGCTCGATCAAGTAGCTGCGGAAATTGAGCTGGGTCTTGACCTTGTTGCCGCGCCCGTCGCGCACCCAGTGTCTGGCGATGCTCATTTCGGGGCCCAGCTCGCCGTCCTGCCAGCCGGTGTGGGTTTTGTCGCCGGGAAAGGCGAAGTCGGCGCCGAACAGGGTGATGCGTGCTGCGCCCATTTTCACCGCCAGGTCGATGGCCGGGTGGATGACGCTGCCAGCGGCCAGCAGCTGCGATTTGGGAATGTCCTGGCTGATGGCGGCGTACATGGGACTTGCCGAGTAGCCGACGTAGCGCGTGCCCCGCCAGGCGCTCAGCAGCTCGGCGTTGAGCCGTGGCAAGTAGACCAGAGCGACGTGTGCGCTTTCGTCAGGGGGCAAATGACGCTCGGTGATGTTGTGATCGATGCTTACAACTAAATCCGGCCGGATGCCGTGGCGGCTCAAGGGGACGAGCGCCGTGTCGACGCATATCAACAAAGGCCGCTCGGTCAACTCGCTGATGAGTTTGAGCCGTGGCAAATGCTGTTGCAGGCTGGGCCCCGTGGCGATGACAAAGACCTCGCGCCCAGCCGCCGTGCCAAACAGCTCGCCCACATCGGTATCGTTCTGCAGCAGTGCCCTGCCCTGTTCCAGCCGCGCAATGTTGTCGGGATGATCGGCTGCGAACTCGCGGTTATTGAAGCTCAGGTGAATCTCGCTCACCAGCCGGTCGCGAATCCGCGCACTGCTGTCGTCAGCCAGCACCAGTTCGGCGGGGAGCGCGAAAAACGGCAATTGAATTTCCGCGCGCCCATCGGCATAAGTCAGGCTCACACGGGGATCGCTCAGCCAGTCATCTTGCTCCAGCAGGCGCAACACCAGCGCGAAGATCGCGCCGTTGAGGATGTGCAGGTGCAGGTTTTGCAGCGCGGATGACGCCAGCAGGACGCGCTGCAGATCCCCAAGGCCTGTGCCATAGAGATGAATCTCGGCACTGTCAGCGGGCAGGCTCGCCGCCTGCAACTGCGCCTCGGCTACCCGGTCATGGCGGCTGGTGAGCTGGATGCCGGCGATGCTCAGGGTCGAGCCCTGGCCTTCGAGCAGTTGTGCGGGCACGGCATCGGCGTCTTCATTCGACAACCGCTGAGCGACGTGGGGCCAGCGCTGTTCGATGATCGCGAAGTTGCGCTGGAAAATTTCGCTCATGCAAGCGGTCCTTGGCAAACGGTAGAAATAAAAAAACGGCGACCTGAAATTCAGTGTCGCCGTTTTGACTGACTCAGGGTCAAGGACGATAAATGATCGCCGAGCCCCAGGACAAGCCCACGCCGAAGCCTGAGATGGCAACGCGCTTCCAGCTGGCATTGAGCAGGTGCTTTTCCAGCAACAGCGGAATGCTCGACGACACGGTGTTGCCGGTCTCGAGCATGTCCTTGACGAACTTCTCCGGGTGGCTGCCGTCTTCGAAACGGCGGGCCACGGCGTCAACGATGGCGGCACTGCCCTGGTGAATGCAGAACGCGTCGATCTCGGACGATTGCAGGCCCGAATCGGTGAGCAGTTCGTTCAGGTGCGCAGGCACCTTGACCAGCGCGAAGTTGAACACCTGACGACCGTTCATGTAGAACGCGCCGTTGGTGGTCTTGAGGAACTCGGCGCCAGAGCCATCGGTGCCGAACTTGGACTTGCCCAGTTGCCAAGGTGCGTTTTCGCCCATCCAGGTGGCGGTGGCAGCGTCGCCGAAGAGCATGGTGGTGTTGCGATCTTCAGGGTCGACGATCTTCGAATACGGGTCGGCGGTGATCAGCAGGCCGTTCTTCAGGCCCGCGGCTTCCATGAAGCCCTTGAGCGCGTAGATGCCGTAGACGTAACCCGAGCATCCCAGGGAGATGTCGAACGCGGCGACGTGGGTCGGCAGGCCCAGTTTGTGCTGAACGATGGCTGCGGTGTGCGGCAGGCCTTCTTCGTCACCGTTCTGGGTGACAACGATGACCACGTCGATGGCGTCGCGGGAAAGTTCGGGGTTGTTGGCGAACAGCTGGTTGGCGGCTTCGACGCACAGATCGGAGGTTTCCTGTGTGTCGTCCTTGCGAGGCAGAAAAGCAGAACCGATCTTGCCAAGGATAAAGTCTTCATCCTTCCCGAATTTGGCACCCTGAGCGTAATTGTCAACGCCGGCTGCTGGCACGTAACTCGCTATGCTTTTAATGCCAATCATCATGGCTTCCCAATCAAAAACTGCTGAACATCACCCGCAGCCCTATGGGCGGGGCATTGAAATCCGGGGCTTGAGGCCGAAAAAATGGCAAATGCGAAGGCGCCGGGCTGTCCGGAATGTCTGTGGAATCAGCCTGATGCTTTCATTACCTGCAAGCACGATACAGTGAAGATGCCCGTTATGACTCACAGGTCACCAAAAGTTTTACAAGCTTTTAGCTGACCGGTCGGTGCTGTGCAAGGGTGGCGTGTGTTTCAGACAGGCATTTGACATGAAAGAGTCATGAGGGTGTGGGTGTCAGGCGCGATGTTTTGCCGGTCCTGAACGCCCCCATCCCGTAGCAGCACGGCTTGCCGGCGGGGGCAACCGCAAGATCGCTGACGCCGGCAAGCCGGACTGCTACGGGGGGAATGGTGTTCGTGGATTTGTGTCTAGCCTCGGTTCCGTAGCAGTCCGGCTTGCCGGCGATAGCGATTTTGCGAGTTCAGCCGACGATGTCCCAGCTCAGCGCGGTTCCGCGTTTGATCGGCTGGCGCGCCTTGCGGCCCAGCACGGTATCGATGTGTTTGGGCGCAAGCCCAAGGCCCGGCCGGATGGCGCGGACATTGTCGGCGCTGAACGCTTCGCCCTCGTCCATGTCCCTGACCACGTACAACGACCGCCGGAACACCAGCGACTTCTGCTCCGCCTGAGTCGCGCCGTAGCGGACCTGGCCCAACCCCTGCCAGGCGCGTTCGGTTTCGGTCACCAGGCTGGCCATTTCGGCAGGCTCCAGGGAGAAACTGGCGTCCACCCCGCCGTCTGCGCGGTCGAGGGTGAAGTGCTTTTCGATCACCGTCGCCCCCATCGCCACGGCTGCGACAGACACACCCACGCCCATGGTGTGATCGGACAGCCCCACCTGACAGCCAAACAGCCCGGCCAGATGAGGGATGGTGCGAATATGGCTGTTCTCGGGCGACGCAGGATAGGTGCTGGTGCATTTGAGCAGCACCAGGTCCTTGCATCCGGCCTGGCGGGCGGCGCGCACGCTTTCGTCGAGTTCGGCGATGCTGGCCATGCCGGTGGAGATAATCATCGGCTTGCCGGTGGCCGCCACTTTGCGGATCAGCGGAATGTCGGTGTTCTCGAAACTGGCGATCTTGTACGCCGGCACATCCAGAGTTTCGAGAAAGTCCACGGCCGTCTCGTCGAACGGCGTGGAAAACGCCAGCATCCCCAGCGCCTTGGCGCGCTCGAAGATCGGCGCATGCCATTCCCACGGCGTGTGAGCCTTCTGATACAGGGCATACAGCGAGGACCCCGCCCACAGGCTGTTGGGGTCCTGGATGAAGAACTCGCCTTCGGCAATGTCCAGGGTCATGGTGTCGGCGGTGTAGGTTTGCAGCTTGAGCGCGTGAGCCCCGGCTTTCGCGGCGGCGTCGACAATACGCAGGGCCTGGTCAAGGGACTGGTTGTGGTTGCCGCTCATTTCGGCGATGACAAAGGGCGCCGCATCGGGGCCGATGGTTCTTGAACCGATCTTGAAGCTATTCATCGCTGATCACTCGCTGGTATTGCTGGCCGGCCTGTAGGTAACCGGCCTTGGTAAAAAGAGAATGGGACGCGCGGTTGGCATCCATGACCTGCGCCGCAATCACGCGGACCTGCGGCCAGTGGCGGCGCACGAAGCGTTCCCCACTGCTCAGGAGTGCCGCCCCCCAACCCACGCCGGTCTGCCCCTCGAACAGGTAGATCGAAACCTCACAGATTGTGTCCTGCAGATCGTAGCGCACCACGCCAATCGGCCCTTGGGCGGTTTCGGCGATCAGGATCAAGCGCTGCGGATTCTCAAGGCTGCGCGCCAGCCACGCCACGTGGCCATCCCAGTCAATCACGTCAGGGTTGAACGACCAACGGCGTACATGGGCGGCATTGCGGCCTTCGAACAGCAAGGTGGCGTCCAGCTCGGTGGCCTTGCGCAACTCCAGCAACTTCCCCATCAGTGCCGCAGCAAGTCGCCGGGCACCGTCACCGTCGACCAATGCGCGAGAGTGCATGGCATAGCTGCGGCGCAGCTCCTGGTCATCGCGCAGCGTCGAAATGGCCTGCACCAGGCGCTGCGGATCAAGGGTCTCATGAGGGCCCAGATACAGGTGCCGTCCCGCCTCGGCCATCAGTTGCGCATTGAGCTGCTGGTTGTTGGCGACCGAGATGCAGATCGTCGGCAAGCCCAGCGCCGCCCGCTCCCAGGTGGTGCCGCCGCCTGCACCGATAAACAGATCAGCCTGTTTCATCAGGCCGAGAAAGTCAGTCACCAGGGTGTGCAACCGCCAGTTCGGGCGGGATTCGACCAACGCGCACATGGCGTCCCACTCGGGGTTGTGCAGGCCGGCGACGAAGTCCACTTCAAGATCATCGAACCCCTGCAGCGCCAGCATCGTGGCATAGACCTGCCGCGCTGCATCGAAGCCGCCGAAGTTGACCATCACCCGCTTGACCACCGGTTTGATGGCGATGGCCTCGCATCGGAACTCGTCGCGCATCAGTGCATAGTGCGGGCCGAGGAAGGTGCGGCAACCGGCATCGACCCAGCGCGCATAAGGCTGCTCCTGCGCTTGTGCGCTGTAGTTCTGATCGAGCAGCACATCCACAGCGTGGGGCCGGTTGGCCAGGTCGTCGATGGCCATCAGCCGGTCGGCGAACTGACGCGCCGCCTTTTCCCAGTGTGCATCCAGGCCGTAGTGATCGACGATGAGCCAGTCGAAGCGTGGTTGCTCGCCAAGCGCCTGCGCCAACGCATCGCTGTCGGCCTGCCACGGCAGAGACGCTTCGATGTCCGCCCCGCCCTGCTCCTGCGGATAGCACTCGGGCAAGCCATGGGCGACGTAGCCCTGATCGGCAAGGCGCTGTAGCAGATGGCCCGGCAGCTGCCTGCACGCGAACACCACCTCGGCGCCGTCTTTGCGCAAGACATTGGCCAGGGTCAGGCACCGGGCGATATGGCCGCTGCCAATGGCGATCGAGGCGTCGGCGCGAATCAGCACTCTCATGAATCGAGCTCTCCTCCCGCCTTGAGCGCGGCATAGAGGTATTCAGCCCGCAGCCAGTCTTCTTCGCTGTCGATGTCCTGGACTAGGTGCCGGGGCAGGATCACTGGCAGGCTCACCTCGGAAAACAGCACGTCGCCGCGCAGCCACGCCTCGGTGCGCCCCCAGTAGAACTGCCCGGCGTCCTGATACGCCACGGGCAGGTCCTGAGAACGGACGTTACGGAATTCGGGGTACAGCGCTTGCAGCGCGCCACTGTCGTTGACCGTCAGCGCACGCTGGATCGGAAAGCCGAAACTGCACACCGAGAACGCATAGGATGTGTCCGGTGCCGCCTCCAGCAATTCAAGCCCCTGACGCAGGAAGCGCGCTTGCAGCAAGGGCGCGGTCGCATAGATGCAGCAGGTGTAATCGAAGCGCTGAGCCAGCGCGCCGATGGCATGTTCAATGACTTGAGCGGTGCCGGTGAAAGCGTCGGCCAGATTCGCCGGCCGCATGAACGGCACCTGCGCACCACAGGCCCGCGCGACCTCGGCGATTTCTTCGTCATCGGTGCTGACCACCACCGCATCGAACACACCTGAGTCGAGCGCGGTGCGGATGGAACCTGCGATCATCGGCTCGCCGTTGAACAGCTTTATGTTCTTGCGCGCAATGCGCTGGCTGCCACCGCGTGCCGGAATGATCGCCACTGCGCTCACGAGCGTTTTTCCAGCAGGAACCAGGTGATGTCGTCTACTGGAAACTGCGGATCGCGGTGATAGCCAAAGCCATAGTCGACCAAGTGCAGATCAGCGAACCGATCCAGCATCTCGCCCGCGAAGTCGCGCTTGAACAGCTTGCCGCTGTTGCCGCGATACGCGACCTCCACCGGCGCACGGTTGTAGTACTCGGCAATCAGCACATAGCGCTTGCTCAGGTGATAGAGCTGGTCATAGGCCTGGCTCAACAGCTCGGGTGCCAAGTGAATCAGCACGCCCTTGCTCAGCGTCAGGTCGTACTGGCGCTCGCGGGGGAAGTCGAACAGCGAGCCGTGCCAGACAGTGGCGATCTCCAGTGCCTGCGCCTGGGCGTGGGCCATGGCGTTGATCTCGACACCCGCCAGTTCGCATGCCGGCAACAGTTGGCGCAAGGCCAGCAGGTTGTTGCCGGTGTTGGTGCCCAGCTCCAGCAGCGATTCAAGCTGCTGGGTCCGGCCCAGGGCCTTGGCGAACAGGGCAAGGTTGGCCGAAATCAGCGCCTGGCCCTGATTGCGCCCCACGTACTCATCGCCGAAATCGCCTTGCCAGAATTGCTCTTGTTCAGTCAGTTCACGCATATGCTGCATCCATCAATCAGAGGTAACCAGCAGCGTTTTGAGCTGCGCGATCACAAAGTCTTGTTGCTCGTGCGTCATGGCCGGGAACAGCGGCAGGCTGATGGCCTGGGCGTAATAGGCTTCGGCCTCTGGAAAGTCTCCGGCGATGAACCCCAGATCCCGGTAGTACGGCTGCAGGTGCACCGGAATGTAATGCACGTTGACCCCGACGCCGGCGGCGCGCAAGCCCTCGAAGACTTCCCGGTGACTCACGGCCAGGCGCTGGGTCTGCAAACGCACCACGTAGAGGTGCCAGGCCGATTCGGCATCGGCCTGCGCCGTTGGCAGGCCGAGCGGCAGGTCTGCCAGCAACGCTTGATAACGCGCCGCCAGTTCATGCCGGCGCGCCAGAAAGCCATCGAGCTTGTCCAGTTGCGACAGCCCCAGCGCGGCTTGCATGTCGGTGATGCGGTAATTGAAGCCCAGCTCCACCTGCTGGTAGTACCAGGGGCCGTGGCTGGGTTCATCCATCTGTGCAGGGTCGCGGGTCATGCCGTGGCTGCGCAGGCGGCGCAAGCGCTCGGCCAGCTCGGGGCGATTGGTCAGCACCAGCCCGCCCTCCCCGGTGGTGATGATTTTGACCGGGTGAAAGCTGAACACGGTCATGTCGGCGAACTCGCCACAGCCCACCGGCCGCCCGGCATAGCGTGCGCCGACGGCGTGGGAGGCGTCTTCGATGACGATGAAACCGTAGGTCCTGGCGAGTTCAGCAATCGCCCGCATGTCGCAGCTCTGGCCCGAAAATGCCACCGCCACCAGCACCTTGGGCAGCTTGCCGATCCGCTCGGCGGCGCGCAGCTTGTGCTCAAGGGCCTTGACGTCGAGGTTCCAGGTCAAGGGGTCGATGTCGACGAAATCGACATCGGCGCCGCAATAGCGCCCGCAGTTGGCCGACGCCAGAAACGTGTTGGGGCTGGTCCACAACGCATCCCCTTCCCCGAGTCCTGCGGCCAGGCAGGCGATGTGCAGCGCCGCCGTGGCATTGCTGACAGCGATGCCGAACCCGGCTTCGCAACGCTCGGCCATGGCCGTTTCAAAGCGCTCGATGGTCGGGCCCTGGGTCAGCCAGTCCGATTGCAGGACAGCAACGACTGCGTCGATGTCGGCCTGATCCAGGCTCTGCCGCCCATAGGGAATCATGGCGTGATGCCGGCGTGCAGGTCGCCGATCGCTTTGACCGACATGAAGTCCGGGTTGGTGTCGGAGCGGTACTCGAAGTCATCGGCCACCGCACGCCCTGCAGCACCGGTTGCATCGATGGCAAAATCGGTGTCCACGTTGTTGAAGCGGATCGACGGCACGATGGTGTAGTGATCGTCGAACTCCAGCGTCATGCGTGCATCGTCCTGCGGCACCATGAGTTCGTGCAGCTTCTCGCCGGGACGAATCCCCACCACCTTGTGCGGCAGGTCGGCAGCCATGGCCTGGGCCAGGTCGACGATGCGCACCGATGGGATCTTGGGCACGAACACCTCGCCGCCATGCATGCGCTCGAAGCTCTGCATGACAAAATCCACGCCGTGGTCCAGGGTGATCCAGAACCGCGTCATGCGCGGGTCGGTGATCGGCAGCTCCCTGGCGCCGCCTGCGATCAGCTTGTTGAAGAACGGCACGATCGAACCCCGCGAGCCTGCGACGTTACCGTAGCGCACCACGGCAAAGCGGGTCTGCTCTTCGCCGCCGATGTTGTTGGCGGCCACGAACAGTTTGTCCGACAGCAACTTGGTCGCGCCGTACAGGTTGATCGGGCTGGCGGCCTTGTCGGTGGACAGGGCAATGACCTTCTTCACGCCGTTGGCAATGGCCGCGGCGATGATGTTCTCGGCGCCATTGACGTTGGTGCGGATGAACTCGGTCGGGTTGTACTCCGCCGCCGGCACGTGCTTGAGCGCGGCGGCATGGACCACATAGTCGATGCCACGCATGCCTTGCTGAAGACGCTCGGCATCGCGCACGTCCCCCAGAAAATAACGCATGCACGGTGCGTTGAATTCCTGCTGCATCTCATACTGCTTGAGTTCGTCGCGGGAAAACACCACCACACGCCGCGGCTGGTAACGCGCCAGCAGCGTGCGGATGAACTGGCGACCGAACGAGCCGGTCGCGCCTGAGATGAAAACTGATTTGCCGTTGAACATGACGGTGTCCTTTGTTCCTGTACCTGTTTAGTCCAGGAATGCCTGCCAGTGAGAACCACCCGCTTCATTGAGGGTGTACGCCGTTCCGGTGTGTGCCAGGTTGGCGTTGTAGGCCATGTCCTGTGCGAATGGCGCAGCCCACTTGTCGCGCAACGCGGCCAGGGCCATTTCATCCTCGGGCAACCGGCCCGGATGGATGATCTGCACCTGCGGCGTCCACACCAGCAGGAAGCCGGCCTGGGCGACCTTCAGACTCAGATCGACATCGCCGTAAGCGTCGGCGAACACGCCCTCATCCAGACCGCCGACCGCGTCGAAAATCTCTTTGCGCACCATCATGCAGGTGCCGGTCAGCGCCGAATGGTTCTGTTCAAGCACCGCGCGGAACTGATAACCGGTGTCGTCCTTCTTCTGGCCGACGAAAGGCGAACCGACGCCACCGTCGTAGCCCAGCAGGAGACCGCCCTGGGTCACGATGCCGTGCTCGTCGATCAGCTTGGAGCCCACGGCACCCACCTCCGGACGCAGCCCCTGATTGAGCAGTGAGCCGACCCAGTTCGGGCTGACCACCAGGCTGTCGCCGGCCAGCAGCACCAGGTATTCACCGTTGGACTGGGCAGCGATGGTGTTGAGGAATGCGCCGTGGCTCAGGCCGTCGCGGTTGGCGACCACCTGGACCTGGACCGCGCCTTTGCCCAGCTCACTGAGCCACGCATTCAGCGCGGGCTCAAGTGACGGCGCCACGGCCAGGAACACTTCGTAGAAGCTGTAGCGGGTGCGCTCCAGTACGCTGGTCAGGCAGTTCTGCACTGCGGCCAGATCGTCCGAGCCATGCAGGATCATCGACACCAGCGGACGCGCCGTGTGGCGGTAATCGATCTGGTAGACGCCCGGATGGGAGGAGCTTATCAGGGCTTTGTAACCGCGCGCCGTGAGGTGGCGGCTCAGGGCCAGACGCTCGTGATCGTTCTCCTGCGGCTGTTGCGCGCGGCAGATCAGCAACGGCTCGTCCAGATGTGCCAGGCCGTTCATGCCGCCGTCTTCGATGGCCCGCAGCAGCAGGTCGAATTCCAGTGCGTTGGCAAAGTCCGCCGAATAGCCGCCGACCTCCAGCACCACATCTCGACGCACCAGCCAGTGGCGCGACATCAACGAGGGCACACTCTGCAGCAAATCGAGGTTGAAGCAGGGGCGGAACACGTCCACCAGCACGTCGTTTTCCAGACGCTGGATCTCGTCCACCGACACCGCGCGGCAATCCGGCGCACCTTGCAGCTCAAGGCTTGCGCGAACCAGGCCACCAGACGTGAATACATCGCCGACCTCGGCGAGCATCACCCAGTCGCACTCGGTCTGGCGCACCAGTTGGTTGAGCTTGTCGACGTAGTTGTTGCGCGTCACCTTGACGAAATGCAGGGTGTTGTTGACCGTGGTGGCCGAAGGCGGCTCGCCGGTGGTGAACACCACAATCTTGAAGCGCTTGCAGTAACCTTCGATCAGGCTGTCGAGGGTCGCCTGCAGGCGATCCATGTCATCGTCCAGGTTCAACAGGAACAGACCGAACAGCGGCCCGCCGCCCAGTTGCGCCAGCCGCTGGCCCAGTGCTGCGCCGAGCGCCGCGTCCGGGCTGCGGTTGTCCAGCCACTTGAGCACCCGCCCGGAGCCCATGTTGTCGAACACCGCGCGGTAATCGTATTCCGGGGCAGCCGCAAGCCGTGCAGCCCAATCGGTCATGCGTTGGGCATCGTCCAGGGACTGTTCAGCGCCCGCTTCGACATGCTGGCTCAGATGCAACGCCAGGGCGTTGATCACTTCGCGGTTGAACGGGCTCAACTCCGCCGCCGCCCACAGGCGGTTGAGGATGGTTTCGCGCACATCGTTGTCGTGAATCTGCAACAGCTCCTGCTGGCGGGTCCAGATACCTTCAAGGCCGGCCATCTGCAGGCGGCCTGCGGGCATCGCGTGCAGAAGGAATTCGTACTCGGTCAACTGATCGAAAAACGGCTGGTTGTAGAACGGCAGTTCGACGTACTGCTTTGGCGCGAAAACACGCTCCGGCGGGCTCAGCGGATCGGTCCAGGTGGAGCGGAACAGCGGCTCGAAGGTCAGCGACGCGCGGTTGCGCAGACCTTCGGCCATGGCCTCGAAGGCGTCCAGCGCGAACTGCTTGCGCAGCGCGGCATCGGGCTCGGCGATCTCGGTCGGCACGCCAGCCAAAAACTCGGCGAACGTCTCGCGCTCGGCCACCGTCTTGGGGTCCAGGTAACTGAGTTTGTGAAAGACCTCGGTGTTGTGCTCCGAGTTGCCGACGTTGGCCTCGCGTACCACATAAGGAATCGGCAGGATCCGGCCCTTGCCGCGTGCGAGCAGGTAGAACACGTGGCCGATTTCCATCCACTCGAAGCCCATGTCAGGCATGGCGCGGAAGAAATCCTGCAGTACGGGGGTGCGGGTCACGGCGTAGAACGGCGGCAGATACTGGCCCATGTAGGACACGATCCGGTCTTGCGCGCGTTCGTCTGCGTAGTCTTCACGAACCTTCTTGTCCCGGCGCAGGTAGTGCACGCTGTTGGCCTGGGCCACATACATCATGCAATAGCCGTGGCACATGCTGTAGTCAGGCTCGTTTTCGAGGAACTCCACCGCCTGGCCTAGCGAGGTCTGGACGATGAAATCGTCATCGGCGGCCAGCACCAGGTAGGGCGTGCGGACAAGCTCGACACCGTGGGCGATCTTCGCCTGAAAGCCGCTGTAGGCGAACTCCGGCAGATGTCGGTAATCGACCGACGGATCCCGGGTCTCGATGCTGTCCAGTGCCCGGACCGAAGAATCGAGGACCAGCACCTGGCAGGAAAACCTGCTGTAGTAGGCCAACGCCCGACGCAAGAACGCTGGCCGGTTGTGGCTGATCAGCACCACGGTCAACAGAGCATTCAGGGGCGCGGCACCCGCCAGACTGTTACGATCTTTCATAGCTTCTTCCTGATACTGACGAGCCGCTCGACCTTCGAGGCGACTCTGAATTCATGACTTTAACGGACGCGACGCAGGTAACCGTCCGAAGCGACCGTGATCAGCAACTTGTTCTGCACCGAAGCATCGATTTCAAAGTCCCGGTTTTCTTCGAGGTAGGCCCAGACCGCAGTCTTGGGGTTGTCGCCCTTGCCCCACGGCCGGTCCGGAAACGCGTCTTCGGGCATGTCTTCGACCACGGTGTCCATAACCACGCAATAACTGCCCACCGATACCAGCGGCGCGTACAGGCGCAGCTCCTCGAGCACATGTTCATGGGTGTGGTTGGAGTCCAGCACCACCATCACCCGCTTGCCCGCAACGCGCTCGCGGACCTTTTCAACCAGTGCCGGATCAATGCTCGACCCCTGGATCATGCTGACGCGATGGCTCATCGGATGGGCCTCGATCGCTTCACGGTTGTGCTGGCGGATATCGATGTCGATCCCGATCACCTCGCCCTCGCCAATCAGCTGCAGCAGCGAGGCGTAGTAGAGGATCGAGCCACCATGGGCGATACCGGTCTCGATGATGACCTCGGGGCGTACCGCCCAGATCAACTCCTGCATGGCGATCATGTCTTGCGGCGTCTGAATGATCGGACGCCCCATCCACGAAAAGTGATAGGTGTATTTGTGCCTGGCCGACTCGTTGTAGAACTGCTGGCCCAGGGCGACCAGTCGGGTGTCCCGGCCTTGAGCGGCCACTTCGGCCTGGCACTCGTCCTGAAACACTTCAAATGGGGTCTTGTTCATTGGTTTGCTGCCTCGTTCCAGGAAGGGAAACCGACCTCGTCGACTGCGTGGTACACACACTCGCCGGTCGTCATCCTTGTGATTGCTTCAAAGTAATTGGAATGGCTCACGAGCAGAGCGATGCCCGTGGAGCGACAGGTTTCATGCGCCATCTGCGGCCTCTATCATCTGCTGCAACCGATCGTTAGCGCCCCAGAAGGCCATGGGCTCGTGGACCGAATAGCCGTAATGGCCAAGATTCAGGGTCATGTGCACGCCCCGCGCCTTGAGGTAGTCCTCGACCAGCGCCCGGACCGATACCGGCTGACCGCTGCAGCAATTGACGATGCCGGCGAATTGCGGGCGTTGCAGGATCGTTACCAGGTAATCGGCGGCGTCCTCTACGGCGAGGTAGTCGCGCAGTTGATCGCCCCGGGACATGTTGAAGCTCGAATCGCCGGCGGCGATGGCCCGGTCCAGGCTGGCCAGCAGGCTCCTGGGGTTCTGTCCCTCGCCGTGCAGGTAAAACATCCGCGCCCACTGCAAGGTGAACGGCATAGTGCGGCTCAACGCCTGCAGAAAGACGCGCAGAGCGTTCTTCGCCAGACCGTAAGGGTTGACCGGCTGCGGCGTGGTCGACTCGCTCAGCGGGCCGCTCTGCAGGCCGTACTCAAAGCACGTTCCGGTAACCAGCACCTGGCTCACGCCGCGTTGCACCACCGCTTTGATAAAGGCGTAATCGGCCGGCAGCGTCGTCTCGAAATGAAACAGCCCGGCGTAGTCCGGCAAGCCTGGCCAGGCCAGGTGCACCAGCGCGTCTACGCCTTCGGTGAGCGCCGGGACATCGGTGTCGGGTGCGTGGATATCGGCGGCCACGAACTCGACGTCGGCGAACCACGCAAGCGCGCGGGCCTTGTCCAGGTCGCGGGCCACCGCTCGCACCGCAAAACCGCGGGCCAGCAACGCCTTGACCACGTGCCGGCCGATAAAACCGGTGGCGCCGGTGACCAGCACTTTTCTGTGATTCACAGGAAGGTCAACTCCGGCACGGCAATCACGAAACGGCCGCCCCAACTGTGCACCTGGCTCTGCTGCTCGCCGATTTCCTTGAGCAGGTTCCAGGGCAGCACCAGCACGTAGTCCGGCTTCTCGAGGGCGATGCGCTCGGGGGAAACCACAGGGATGCGGCTGCCCGGCAGGAACTTGCCCTGCTTGTGCGGGTTGGCATCGGCGACCCAGGCCAACAGGTCCGGTTTGACCCCGGCATAGTTGAGCAAGGTATTGCCCTTGGCCGCCGCGCCGTAACCCACCACACGCTTGCCCTCTGCCTTGGCCTTGAGCAGGAAATCCAGCAACTGGTGTTTGATGCGCTCGGCCGCCGGCGCAAGGGATGCGTAGAACTGCGGCGTCTTCACCCCGGCGTCCAGCTCGGCCTGCAACTGCTGCGCGACCGCAGGCTGTACCGCTTGTGCGCCGGGTTGCGAGGCGCTGCCGCGTTGCACGAACACCCGCAGCGAGCCGCCGTGGGTCTTGAGTGATTGCACATCGAAGACCTGCAAACCGTTGCGCTCGCACAGAGTCTGCACGGCGGTCAACGACAGGTACGAATAGTGCTCGTGATACAAGGTGTCGAACTGCTGTCCGGCGATCAGCGCCAGCAACTGCGGGAACTCGAAGGTGGCAACGCCCGTTGGTTTGAGCAGCGTGGCAAAACCGCGCAGGAAGTCATTGATGTCCGGCACATGGGCCAGCACGTTGTTGGCCGCCATCAGATCCGCCGACCAGCCTTCGGCAACCAGCGTTTGCGCGGTGGCCTCGCCGAAAAACACCTCGCGGATTTCCAGGCCTTTCTCCCGCGCCGCCTGAGCGGTGCTGCGGGTCGGCTCGATGCCCAGGCAGCCGATGCCGCGACGGGCCACGTACTGCAACAGATAGCCATCATTGGCCGCGATCTCGACCACGCGGCTGTCAGCGTTCAGACCGAAGCGCTCGACCATCTCGCCCACGTATTGCTCGGCATGGGCCAGCCAGGAACTGGAGAACGAGCTGAAATAGGCGTAGTCGGCGTCGAACAGGCTTTCGGCGCTGGTGTAGTCATCGGTCTGCACCAGCCAGCATTGTTCGCACACCTCGACTTTCAGCGGCACCCACTGCTCGGCCTGGCTCAGTTGCTCAGGGCGCAGGTAGGCATTGGAGGGCGGCGCAGTGCCCAGATCGATCAGCGGCAGCGAAAGCTTCGCACCGCAACCACGGCAATTCATAAACGCACTCCAGAAAAAGTCGAGTCCAGCATTGGGTGGCCAGCGTCGCGAACCGACAGATTCTTGACAGCTAACGGCCAGGCGATGTCCAGGCGCGGGTCGAGTGCCGACAGACCGGCCTCATGCTCGGCCGAATAATCGGCGCTGTGCAGGTACAGAAGCTCGGCGTCGTCGGTCATAGCCTGGAATCCGTGGGCGAAGCCCGCAGGAATCAACAGGCTGCGCCCGTCGCCGGCTTCCAGTCGCTCGGCATGCCACTGCAAGAAGGTTGCCGAATCCGGATTCAGATCAACGGCCACATCCCAGACGGCACCGCGCAGGCAGGTAATCAGCTTGGCTTCAGGCGCCTGGGCCTTCTGATAATGCATGCCACGCACCGTGCCCTGTTCGGTGGTGCGGGAATGGTTGATCTGGCGAATGTGAAAGGTCTGGCCGAACGCCGCCAGGCTGCCCTCGCAGAACAGCCGTGAAAACTGCCCGCGCTGATCGGCGTGACGACGGTGCTGAACGCTGAACAGCCCCTTGAGCGGCAAGGCGCGCAATTGCATGTCGATCATGTGCGCTCCATGTACTGACTCAGTTGGCCGAGGGTGAAGTCGCGCATGTCTTCGCCTGCCTTCCACGCCAGGTGCCAGTCGAGGGTGTTCTGCAGGCACTGCGCAAGCGACCAGCGCGCCTGCCAGCCGAGCAACTGCCGCGCACGGCTGCTGTCCAGGCGCAACAGGCCGGCTTCGTGCAATTCACTGGTTTCCACCCGCAGCCCCGGCGCCTGCGGCCAGTGGCTGGCGAGGGTCGCGACCACTTCGCCGACGGTGCACATGTCGCTGTCGCTGGGGCCGAAATTCCACGCGCCAGCCAGTTGCGGGCCTTGCGCGCAAAGCCCTTGGGCGAGCAACAGGTAACCGGCCAGGGGTTCCAGCGCGTGTTGCCAAGGGCGCACGGCTTGCGGATAACGCAAGGTCACAGGCTCCCCCGCCGACCAGGCCTTGAGCACGTCAGGAATCAAGCGGTCGGCGGCGAAATCACCGCCGCCCAGCACATTGCCCGCACGGGCAGTGGCCATGGCCAGGCCGTGCTCGGCGTATTTATCGGGATGAAAAAACGAGGCGGCATAGGATTGCGCCAGCAGCTCGCAACACGCCTTACTGCTGCTGTAGGGATCGTGGCCGCCCAGGGGCTCGTTTTCACGGTAGGGCCACAGCCACTCCTGATTGGCGTAGACCTTGTCGGTGGTCACCAGCACGCAGGCCCGCACGCAGCCGACCTGACGGACCGCTTCGAGCAGGTTGAGCGTGCCCATGACGTTGCTCGAATAGGTGCCCAGCGGATCGCGATAACCTTCGCGCACCAGCGGCTGGGCCGCCAGGTGCAGGACGATTTCAGGCTCCACGTCGGCAATCACTTCCAAAAGCGCGCCGAGGTCACGCAAATCGCCACGACGGTCGTCGATCCCCTCAGCCACACGCGCAAGCTCGAACAGGCTCGGCTCGGTACCAGGGTCCAGGGAAAAGCCGGTCACCCGGGCGCCCATGCTGCCCAGCCACAGCGCCAGCCAGCTGCCCTTGAACCCCGTGTGCCCGGTGAGCAGGACACGCTTGCCGTGCCAGAACGTCGGGCTCAGCTCCATTGCTTCCATGGAGCCTCCCCGCTCTGCCAGAGTTCTTCGAGCTGATTCTTGTCGCGCAGGGTGTCCATCGGGTGCCAGAAACCTTCGTGCTGGTACGCGCGCAATTGATCCTGAGCAGCCAGTTGAGCCAGTGGCTCGGATTCCCACGAGGTCATGTCATCGGCAATGAACGGCAGCACCTTGGGCGACAGCACGAAGAAGCCGCCGTTGATCCAGCCACCGTCGCCACGCGGCTTTTCGGTGAAGCCCAACACGCGGTCGCCATCGCGATCCAGCGCGCCGTAGCGTCCCGGAGGCTGTACTGCGGTCACGGTCGCCATCTTGCCGTGGCCTCGGTGGAAATCGACCAGCGCGCCTATGTTCAAGTCCGATACGCCATCGCCATAGGTGAAGCAGAAGGCTTCATCATCCTCGACATAGCGCCGGGCGCGGCGCAGGCGACCGCCGGTGAGAGTGTCGTCGCCGGTGTCGATGAGGGTGACACGCCATGGCTCGCTGTAGTTCTGGTGCACGTCCATGCGGTTGTTACGCATGTCGAACGTCACGTCGGAGGTGTGCAGGAAGTAGTTGGCGAAGAAGTCCTTGATCGCGTACCCCTTGTAGCCCAGGCAGATCACGAAGTCGTGAATGCCGTGGGCGGAGTACTGCTTCATGATGTGCCAGAGAATTGGCTTTCCGCCGATCTCGATCATGGGCTTGGGTTTCAGATGCGACTCTTCGCTGATACGGGTGCCGAGACCACCCGCCAGAATTACTGCTTTCACTCCACTTCCCCTCATGTTCCCTTCAGGGCTCAAGCTGGCGCTGTTAGCGCTGTGCAGGCCGTCTGGACAAACCGCTTTAACCGACATCGCACCTTGCAGGGCAACGCCTGAAATGCACGATTTATGGCGATATGAGGGAGGTCTTGCAGGAAGCGCGCCAGTTTTGCGACGTCCATTTTTTGTCTGGCGTACGACCCGTAGCAGCACGGCTTGCCGGCGTCGGCGGCCTCAAGATCGCTGACGCGGGCAAGCCCGGCTGCTACGAGCGCGTGGGTGTCTGGGGATTTGGGGTGGCCTCGGTCCCGTAGCAGCACGGCTCGCCGGCGTCGGCGGCCTCAAGATCGCTGACGCCGGCAAGCCGGACCGTTACGAGATTTGTGGGGACCTGAGCAGGCTCAGGTCAGGGGATCAATCCGCCAGCCAGCCGTTGACCCAATGCTGCAAGTTGTCGCCACGCAGGACGAAGTCACGCAGCACCGCTTCACGCAACGCATCGCCCTGGCGATAGCTCGCTTCGGGGTTGTCCAGGTGGCTGCGGATCGCTGCCAGCCACTCTTCCGTGCTGTTGGTGTAGATGCGGGTGCACGGCAAGTAACCGCGATACGCCAGGGTATCGGTGCAGATCACCGGATACCCGCAAGCGCCGTACTCCAGCAGGCGCAGGTTGCTCTTGCAGTCGTTGAAGATGTGATGCTCAAGCGGCGCCAGGGCCAGATCAAGGTTCAGGCTGGCCAGCTTGGCCGGATACAGCTTCAGATCGACCACCGGATGGAACTCATGGATAAAGGGCCGCAGTTCTTCAGGGCACATGCCAAAGAACACCCAGTCGACCTCATCCGCCAGAATCCGTACCACATCGGCGATCAGTTCCAGGTCACCGGAGTGGCTGGTCCCACCGCCCCAACCCACACGCGGTTTGACCGAGGTATTACGGCGGCAGCGCAAGTCCGTCCACCAGTGGGGCGAGAGCATGTTCGGCACGACGCGGATGTCATGGTGCATTTCGGACAGCGCATCGGCCAGCGGCTGGGTCGAGACCACCACGCGGTCGCACAGGCTGATGCCACGACGAACCAGACGCTCCATTTCCTGGCGGTCAGGCGAGTTGCGCGCGTGGCTGTTTTTCTTGGTCGGCTGGATGACGTAATCGTCCAGCTCAAAGATGCGGCGCGCCTTGGAATAGGTTTTCAGCCCCACGACTTCGTCAATCGGCCCTTCGCTGTAGCGGCCCTGAAGCACGATGATGTCTGGCGAATGGCGCTCGATGTCGATGATGCTCGGCAGGTTGTAATTGATCATGCCGATGGCGCGCCCCGCTGCTTCCAGCTCGATCAGCGGCTGGGTGACGCGGTAATGCCCTACGGCGGTGGCGTTGATCGGCAACGCCAGGATGCGCGGCAGGTCCCGCACCGAAAATGGCGACCAGCCGGTGGTGAAACCCGGCTCCAGGTTGAAGCTGGTACCGCCCAGGCTGTTGAGGGCCAGGTTGGGGTTGTACGCCGGATCGCGCGCGATGACCGGCAGCCAGCGCAGCCAAAAGCGTTCACGCTCAAGCATCTGCGCCTCTTGCAGTTCCGGTGTCGCGCCGGCCTGTGGCTGGGCACCGAGCGCCATCAATGCGTACGGGGTCCAGACCACCAGATGCCCGCTCTCGCGCACCCGCAGGCACAGGTCGACAGGACTCAAGCCTTTACCGTACTCGGCCTGGTCCATCCCGCCCAGCTCGGTAAACAGCTGCTTGCGCACCATCAGGCAATCACCGCCGACGGCGCTCAAGTCACTGACCACCTGCAGCCGCTGCAGATAGCCGCTGGCATTCACGCCTTCACCGTTGAACGGTACGCCGGCCGGCCCGTGCAGCCCGAGAATCAGTCCCGCATGCACCACCTGGCCTTCCGAACCGAACAGTTTGGCCCCGACCACACCGACTTCCGGACGCTGGGCCTGGCTGACCAGCTCATCGAGCCAGTCACCATGGGTAATCATCGCGTAGGGGTTGAGCAGCAGCAGGTAGTCGCCCCGCGCAGCGCTGGACGCTTCGTTGTACAACGTGGCCACGGGCAGTGTCTGCGGGTGACGCATGACACGCAGGCGGTCCGGGTCAAGTTCGGCCATGGCCGACAGCCAGGCACGGGCATCCGGCGTTTCGCTGGCGTTATCGACGATCAGCAGCTCGTATCGGCCGTAGGTGGTTTTTTCGAACAGCGTCTCGACGCAACGCTGCAACGCCGTCAACTGGTCCTTGACCACCAGAATGATCGACACCAGCGGCTGTTCGCGGTGCAGGTAGCGGATACGGTTGAGCAACGCCAGGTTGTCTGCCGGGCGGATCTCGTGGGCAATACCGCAGCGCTGCAGATGCGCCTGAACCACACGGATATTGAGTTCGGCCACGTCAGGCAGCGCCAGCCACTGGGGCAAGGCGAAGCTCGACTCGACCATCAGTTCGCTGATATGCCCGATGGCATCGGCCCCGGCTTCCTCGAACAGGCGCCAGAGCGCGTCCTGAGGAGCCAGCGCCGCAAATTGCGGATCGAAACCGTCCATGGCCAGCAGCGCCTGACGGGAAAACGCCAGGGTACGACCGACGTAGGGGTAGCTGCGCAGCAGGTCCAGGTTGAAGTCCGGCTTGAACACCGGCTCCGCCGACTCGCCTTCGCGCAACGCGCCTTCGTCGCTATAGACGCAGCGCAGCGCATCGTTCGTGGCAATACGCTCGGCGAGCATCAGCAACGCCGGCTTGACCAGGCGATCACCCGCCTGCAGCAGGTAGCACCACTGCGCACCGTCGAGCTGCGGCAACAGTTCGTTGAGCTGGGCGAAGGGATCATCCTGCAACGGCAAGGTGAACACCCGCCCGTCCAGCTTGGCTTCGGTGCAATTGCGCGAGAGCACCAGGATCAGCTCCGGCGGATAGAACTGATCGTCAAGGCTGTCCAGGGTCATCATCAATTGGGCGCGGCTGCCATTGGCGTCAACGACGACCGGAACGATCTTCGGCCGATGCGGCCAGTGGTTGATGATGTTGGGCAGTTGACGCTGCTGGACCGGCGTCAGCGTGCGGCATTCGAGCCAGTGTCTGTACAGCTCGGCGAAGCTTTCGCTGGCGACGCCCACCTTCCACTGCTGGGTGTTCTGCTTGTTGCCCAGCGAGCGGCTGAGCGGCAGCTCCTCCCACACACGGGGCAAGGCCGGGCCGCCGGCAAGTTCCATTTCGGTCAGCGGCTGATAGCGCACCCAGCCCTTGGCCGGCGCCGATTCGCCACTGCGCGCCTGCAGCATCTGCACCAGCCACTCGCGCTCGCGCAGGGCGGCGTCCTTCATCGACTGGTGATGGCTGAGGCGATCAGGGTGCAGACGCTCGACACTCAAAACGTTGTTGAGCATCACCGCATTGCCGCGGCGCATCAGGCAAATGTAGAGCGCCAGGTCCAGCGATGCGACGAAGCAATGCTCAGGCTGGGTCAGGGCCGGAAGCAGTTCCAGCAGATCAGGCCGGCGGAACATCGCACTGCTCAGCCCGCCCACGAAGTTGACCGGGAACTGCTCCAGAATCCCGAGCATGTCGTCGCCCTTGAACACCGCGCCGCGATGCGCCAGCGGGCTGTTTTCCAGGCGCGTGGGCAATTGCACGTCGTTGGCGTCCCAGAACAGGCGCAAGGCCAGGACCAGGTTGACGTCCGGGTGCATCTGCAGTTGCTGCGCCTGGGTCTGGACCGCCAGTGCGAACAACTGGTCATCGTCACAGAGGAACTTGATGTACTCACCGCTCGCCTGGGCCAGGCACTCGCGCAGGTTGCCGACGAACCCCAGGCGCTGGGGATTGCGCACGTAGCGAAGGCTCACGCTGGTTGTTTCAGCGTAGGCCTTGACGATCTGGCTGATCTCCTCACCCCGTGAGTCGTCGCAGACAATCACCTCAATGTTGGGATAGCTCTGCTTCAACGCGCCCTGCAGTGCGCGCTGGAAGAAACGAGGATTGAACGCGGGGATGACGATGCTGACCAGAGGTACTGATTTCACGGGAGGGCTCACGGGCGGCGGGCGCCCCTTGCGCAGCGAGGGCGGCCTGACCGCTGACAATAACGGTTGAAACTCATCGGCGGCAGCGCTGGAGCCAGGCCAGGGCGCCGCCGTCCGCAGAGGCGATTACAACTTGCTGAACAGATTCAGCGAGGAGAGCTGAGTGAACACCAGTTGCGAGGCCTGCAACATGTTTTTCTGCAGCGTCAGGCGGGCAATGGCATCGACCGGGTCGGAGTCGGTGATGGTGCCCGATTCAGTGGTGCCGTTGTCGAGCAACGTCTGGTTGGTCACACCTTGCGAGGTGGCCGTTGCCGCGCGCGCACCACCGTCAGCGACCGCATCGCCGATCTGGCCGGCCGCGCTCGTCAGGTTGCCGATGGTCGAGGTCAGGGTCGCCTGCAGTTTCTGTTTGGCGATCGGATCACCGTCAACCTTGCCGTTCAGGGCATTGATGACGGTGCCCAGGGTGTTGAGGATGTTCTGGCTTTGTGGCGCCGAACCCGTCGCGGTGAACTGATCGCCGGCCTGCGGTGCGGCATTGAGGGTGAAGGTCACCCCGGCCGCCGTCGCAGTGGGCGGCGTACCCGTCAAGGTGCCGCTGGAGACCGGCTTGCTGGTGGCAGGATCGTAAGGGGCTGCGTACAGATCGTAATCAGTGGCACTGGTGAAGCGCAGAATCGCACCGCCCGACGGGAAGGTGCTGTTGTAGTCGGCCTGGTTGGTGACCGTTGTACCAGTGATCACGGTGGACGACGGATTGGCCGGCAAGCGCGCGGTGGTGACGCTGGTCGGCGAGACCGCGAGCTGGAAGCTGTGGCCCGCGATGGCCGTGTCCGCCTGGCCCGAGTCTTCGTACTGGCCCTTGGTCAGGTTGACGTTCAGGTTCAATTCCAGCCCCCGGAAACCGATGCTCTGGTTCGCCGCGTTGGTAGACGTGAACTTGCCTGCCGAGGTGGCTTCGGCCGTCACGTCGGCACCGTCCTTGTCCAGGATCTGGTACTGGGTGCTGCTCTGGAACGTGATGCTGTACGGCTGGCCGCTGAGGAATTTGGTGTCGTAGTCCGAGCTGTTGCTGACGCTGCCGCCAGACAGCGTCAGCACGCCATCGTCAGTGGCTGGGGACGTCAGGGTCGCCGAGGTACGGGTGGTGTTGATCGCCTGCTCGAACGCATCCCAGCCGGTGGTGTTGCTGGCCATGGAGATGCCGCTGCCGATGTTCAGCATGTTGCGCGTCTGGTCGCCCTGATAGCTGTAGGTGCCATCGGGATTGATCGCATACGGCGGAGTGCTCGCCTTCGAGCCCGAGAACAGATAGTTGCCCTGGGCATCCTTGGAGTTCATCAGGCCCAGGATCTGCTCCTGCAGTTGCTTGAGCTCAGACGCGTCGGCCTGACGGTTCAGGTCGGTGTTGGTGCCGTTACTGGCCGACAGCACCAGTTCCTGAGCGCGCTGGATCGCCGAGGTGATGGCGGTCAGCGCGGTCTCGGTGTTCACGACGCCGGTGTTGATGTTGTCTATGTTGGACTTGTATTGCAGCAGCATCGAATTCTGTTGCTGCAAGGCCAGCACGCGCGCCGCACCCACAGGGTCGTCGCCCGCGGTATTGAGCTTGATCTGGCTGGACACTTCCTCGCCCGTCTTGTTGACGTTGGCGTAAGTACGCGAATAGTTGCTGGCGCTGGTTTCGTAAAACTGGGTGGTGGAAATACGCATGGTTTACGACCCCTTAAAGACTGTTGATCAGCGTGCTGAAGATGGCTTGAGCGGCTTTGATGATCTGCGACGAGGCCGTGTAGTACTGCTGGTACTTGACCAGGTTGGCCGCTTCTTCATCCAGCGACACGCCGGAAACGCTGTCGCGCGCGCCCTTGGCCTGGGCCAGCACGGCGGTGGTGGCAGTGGCATCGGCAGAGGCCTGCTTGGCCTTGGAGCCGACCGAGGAAATCAGGTTGGCGTTGGCGCCACTCAGGGTCATGCCCGAGCCATTGCCGCCCGCGGTATCGACGGTCTGCTTGGTCTGCAGGTCCAGCGTGCTCTGGGCATTGCGGTTGTCCGAAGAGCCGGCGCCGGTCATGTCGATGGTGTAGGTGTCGCCAGAGGTCGGCGTGCCGTTGATCGACAGGCCGATGGAGAACGACTGTGGAGTGCCGGACGAATCGGTGTAGCCGACCTCCATAGTGATGTCGTTGTTCTGCTTCGTCACGATGGTGCCGGTGATCGGGTTGCCGTTCTTGTCGTTGACCGGTTGACCACTTGCGTCAACCAGCGAGTAGGACTGCGTCCCGTCAGCCGCTTCAGCCCCCATCATCAGACGCATCGGCGTCGCGCCGTCGATGGCCTTGCGCAGGTCGGCGGTGCCGGTGGCGTCGTAGATGTTGGTCGGGGTGTTCAACACCGGCTGGGTGAAGCTGCCGGTGCCCTTGTTGGTGCCGGTAGTACCGGTCAATGGCGCCGCCAGCGCGATGGTCTTGGCGTCGGTCATGACCGTCTTGATGCCACCGGCCGCCGAAGCGGTCGGGCTGACCTTGAAGCTGTCGCCAGCAGCGACCGCACCACCGTTGAGCTTGAGCGAGAAGCCATCGATGACCGGTGGCGGCGTGGTGCTCAGGTCGTAGGCGCCCATGTTCTGGCCGTCCGGCAGACGGGTAACGCTGTAGCCGGTGGCGCTGGTGAACGTCACCTGATAGTCGTTGGTGGTCAGCGCGCCGGTGTTGGAGATGGTAACGTCCAGATTGCCGGAACCTGCGCTGTTGCCCTTGTTGGCAAGGCTGCGCTGGCTGACCAGGCTCGGGTCGTTGATGCTGTTGAACATGCTGGAGCCGAAGTTGCCATTGGCGTCCACGCCCTGCCCCATCTGCTGGTTGATCTGGTCGGAGACCACCAGCGCCAGGCGACCGAGTTCGTTGGCCGCAGGCTGCAGCACGTCACTGCGATAGCGCAGCAGGCCGCCGATGGTACCGCCGGTGAGCACCGACGACACATCCACGCTGCTGTTCTGATAATTGAGCTTGACCGAGTAGACGCTCGGGTCGCTGTCGCTCGGGCCTGCCGTCAGTGTGCCAGCCTTGCCACCGGTGACCAGCGGCTGGCCGGTGCCGATGTAGACGTCGTAGTTGCCGTTGTTCTCGACCACCTTGGCGCCCACCAGATCGTTGAGCTGGCGCACGGCCTCGTCCCGGGCATCGAGCAAGGAGTTGGGCTCGCCACCGGTGGCCTTGGCCTGGGTGATCTGGGTGTTGAGGTCGGCAATCGACGATGCCAGCGAGTTGACCTGCCCGGTCAGGGACGTCAGTTGGCTGTTGATGCTGCTGTTCTGGTCCTTCATCTGCGCGGAGATGGCGTTGAACTGCCCGGCCAGTGCCTTGGCGCCAGCCAGGAAGTTGGCGCGGTTGGCCGCGACAGTCGGAGCGCCCGACAGCGTCTGCAAGGACGAGAAGAAGTTGCTCAGGACCGTGCTGATCCCGGTCGAGCTGTCGGACAGAATCGAATCGAGCTTGCTCGCCTGCCCCAGATACGCCTGGGCATCGGAGTTGAGCGATGTACTGGTCTGCACTTGGGTGTTCAGGAAGCCGTTGTAGATCCGACGCACGTCCGAGAGCGTGGTACCGGTGCCGATGAAGCCCACCCCGATATTCTGCTGCGCACTGGAGGTGGTCATCGTTTGCTGGCGCGAGTAGCCCAGCGTGTCTACGTTAGCAGTGTTGTTGCCGATGGTGGTCATCGCTGCACTGCTGGCGTTCAGCCCTGAAAGCCCAATTGAAATCAGTGACATGGTTCAAACCTTATAAAGTCGTGGAAGAGCCCGATGCGGTTGCAACGTCCTGGTAACTCTTCATCTGTTTCGCTATTTGAGAAATCTTGCTGGCATAGCCCGGATCCGTGGCGTACCCGGCCTTCTGCAGTTCTTTCACAAACTGTTCCGGGTTATCGGCCGATTTGATCGTGGCTTGATAGCGATTGTTGTTCTGCAGGAAGCTGACCAGGTCGTGGAAGCTGTCGGCGTAGGAGTCGTAGGAACGGAAGTCCGCCGTCTCCTTGACCATCTTGCCGTCGCGGAACTCGCTGGTGATCGCCCGCGCTTCAGGCCCCTTCCAGCCGCCCTGGGCCTTGATGCCGAACAGGTTGTGGCTGCTGCTGCCATCGGATTGACGCATGATCGATTTGCCCCAGCCGGTTTCCAGCGCAGCCTGGGCCACGAGCACGGTCGGATCGACACCGATACGCGCGGCGGCATCCTTGGCCAGCGGCAGCATGGTGGCAACGAATTCGTCGGCGCTGGCGAACGCCGCCTTGCCCGGCGCCAGCGGAGTCTGCACGCGATTGCGCACGTAGCTGTCGGCCTGGGCTGTGTATTGCGGGCCGATGGTCCAGTCACCATTGCCTGAGCTGCCGGCCTGCTTGGCGGCGGCGACAGCACTGGACACAGCAATGCGGTTCTTGAGCGTTGTCGCCGTGGCGGCAGCGTCCTGGGTCCCTGCGGTGTTCGGCACGATACCGGCCATGATCCGGTCGGTCAGCTTGCTTGGCAGCGACAGGCGACGGGAGTTCAGGGCAGCCACGTCGTTGTGCACGCTGCCATCGGCGTTGGTGCCAAGCGAGGTGGAAGCCGGCGCGACCGAACGGGTTGCCCACAACGGACGCTGGGCGATACGGGTCGCCAGGCCACCCTGGGCCTGAGCCGCATCAGTGGCGGTGTGCGCAGCCGGATTGAGCTGGTTGGTCGCGGGGCCCGCATCGCTCTTGTTCTTGGAGAGCTGGCGCATCAGCACTTCCTGAAGGCCGATACCCCCGCCCTCGCGGGACATGCTGACCGCCAGTTGCTGGTCGTACATGTCCTGATACTGCCGGGTCGCGGCAGTGTTCATCGGGTTGTCCTTGGCCAGCACTTCGTTGGCCGAGCGCATGGCCTTGAGCATCTGGCTGACAAACAGCGACTCGAACTCCTGCGCCACCTTCTTGAGGTTCGCTTCGCTGTCGCGGTCGCCGTTCTTCATGGCGGTCAGGCGATTGAGGTCGGTGTACGCCCCCGAATCGACTGTGCTCGTGCCGCCAGTTGGAATACTCATCGGTCAGTCCTTAAATCACGATCAGGTCGGCTTGCAGGGCGCCGGCCTGTTTCAGTGCTTCGAGAATGGCCATCAGGTCGCCAGGGGCTGCGCCGACCTGGTTAACCGCACGCACGATTTCGTCCAGGGTGGTGCCCGGGCCGAACTTGAACATCGGGTGCAGTTCCTGCTGTGCGTTGATCTTGGAGCGCGGCACCACGGCGGTCTGGCCGTTGGAGAACGCGCCCGGCTGGCTGACCACAGGGTCTTCGGTGATGGTCACGGTCAGGCTGCCGTGGGTAACGGCGGCAGGCGAAACCTTGACGTTCTGGCCGATGACAATGGTGCCGGTACGCGAGTTGATAATGACTTTGGCCGAGGTCTGGCCCGGATCGATTTCCAGGTTTTCCAGCACCGACAGGTAGTCCACGCGCTGGTTGGGATCCAGCGGCGCAGTCACGCGCACCGAACCACCGTCAACGGCCTGGGCAACGCCCGGGCCGAGCATGTCGTTGATCTTGTCGACGATGCGCTTGGCCGTGGTGAAGTCGTTGCGATTGAGGTTCAAGGTCAGGGAGTTGCCCTGGTTGAAACCGCTCGGCACCGCACGCTCCACCGACGCACCGCCAGGGATACGACCCGAAGACGGAACGTTGACGGTGATCTTCGAACCGTCGCGACCTTCGGCGTCAAAACCGCCGACCACCAGGTTGCCCTGGGCGACCGCATAAACGTTGCCGTCGATACCTTTCATCGGCGTCATCAACAGGCTGCCGCCGCGCAGGCTTTTGGAGTTACCGATGGACGACACGGTAATGTCGATCTGCTGACCGGGTTTTGCGAACGGCGGCAGGTCGGCATACACGGCCACGGCCGCGACGTTTTTCAGCTGCACGGTGCCCGAGCCTGCCGGCACCTTGATGCCGAACTGGGAGAGCATGTTATTGAAGGTCTGCAGGGTGAACGGCGTCTGGGTGGTCTGGTCACCCGTACCGTTGAGCCCCACCACCAGGCCGTAGCCGATCAATTGGTTGGTGCGTACGCCGGAAATGCTGGCGATGTCCTTCAGGCGCTCGGCGTGAGCACCGATGGCCGTGGTGAACAGCAGCGCTGCCGCTATCAGTTGCTTGAACGTGATCATGGCTATCCCGGTATCAGAAAGGGAACAACGGGCTCAGGAAGAAACGGTCGAACCAGCCTGGCTGACTGGAATCGGCGAACGCCCCTGTACCGGAATATGTGATGCGCGCATCGGCCACGCGGGTGGACGACACGGTATTGTCGGTGGCGATGTCGTCTGCACGAATCAGGCCAGCGATACGCACCAGCTCATCGCCGGTGTTCAGCGTCATCCATTTTTCGCCACGTACCGACAGAATCCCGTTGGGCAACACATCGGCCACGGTCACGGTGATGGAACCTGTCAGGCTGTTGCTCTGCGCCGCCTTGCCGTCGCCCTTGGTGGCGCGGTCGCCGCTGTAGCCGGCTTCCAGGCTCAAGTCACCGCTGCCCACCGGGTTATTGGTGCTGACACCGGCACCGAACAGCGAGGTCAGGCCAACGCTGGTCTTGCTGGTCTTGCTGATCCCGGAACTGGCCGCCTTGCTGGCTGCCATTCGCTCGGACAGGGTGATGGTGATGATGTCGCCCACCCGGTAAGCCTTGCGGTCGCCATACAGGTTCTGCTCGAAGCCTGCCTGATAGATCGAGCCGTTGTTCGCAGCCGAAGGCAACGGCGTTCGTGGCAACACCGGTGCGTAGTAAGGGTCATTGGGCTTGGCCGAAGGCGCAACGCAACCGGTCAGCAGCGCGAGACCGCAAAGCGGTGCTGCCAACAGGGAAAGCCGCAGTACAGATAGCCGTTTCATGACACTTAAAACCTCTCGGTGTAGCAAGGATTGACCAGGTGTTTCGTTAAAGACCATCAGGTGTTTCAGGTTCCGCTTGAAAGTGACTGCCTTACAGATTCCTGCGTTACAGGTTCTGAGTGACGTACTGCAGCATCGAGTCGGCGGTAGAGATCACTTTGGAGTTCATCTCGTAGGCACGCTGAGTGGTGATCATGTTCACCAGCTCTTCGACGGTGCTGACGTTGGAGTTTTCCAGGGTGTTCTGACGCACCACACCAAGACCCGTCAGGCCAGGCGTACCGACTTGCGGCGCACCGCTGGACGCGGTTTCCAGGTACAGGTTGCCGCCCTGGGACTGCAAACCGGCCGGGTTGATGAAGTCGGCGGTCTGGATGTTGCCGATTACCTGTGGCGTGGCAGTGGCGGTGGAAGTGGTCACCGACACAGTGCCGTCTTCGCCGACGGTGAAGGTCTGCGAGTCCTGGGGCACGACAATCGCAGGCTCCAGCGCGTAGCCGTTGGCGGTCACGATCTGGCCGTTCTGGTCCAGGTGGAAAGTACCGTCGCGGGTGTAGGCCACGGTGCCGTCGGGCTGACGGATCTGGAAGAAGCCACGGCCGTTGATCGCCATGTCCAGCGGCTGGTTGGTGGTCTGCAGGCTGCCGGCGGTGAAGTTTTTCTGAGTGCCGACGATGCGCACACCGGTACCCAGCTGCAGGCCCGATGGCAGCTCGCTGTCCTGGGTGGACTGAGCACCTGGCTGACGCTTGATCTGATAGAGCAGGTCCTGGAATTCGGCGCGATCACTCTTGAAGCCTGTGGTCGAGACGTTGGCCAGGTTGTTCGAAATGGTCGTCAGGTTCATGTCCTGAGCGGCCAGGCCGGTTTTAGCGACGTAAAGTGCCGGAAGCATGTATTGAATCTCCTCGAGCGCCTGATTATCGGCGCAAGCTGTCAGTCATTAGCCCATTTGCAAGACGCGAGCCATCGACTCGTCATCCTGCTCAGCGGTCTTCATCATCTTGATATGCAGTTCGAACTGACGGGACAGCGCCAGTACCGAGGTCATTTCCTCGACGGCGTTGACGTTGCTCGACTGCAGGAAACCGGATTCGACCTGCACGTTGGCATCGGCCTGCGCCGGTTTGCCGTCTTTGGTGTGCATCAGGCCATCGGGGCCTTTTTCCAGGTTGGCAAGGTCAGGCCGGACCAGCTTGATGCGGTCGATCTGCGCCATCACCTGCGGGCTTTCACCCAGGGACTGAACGCTGATCGTGCCGTCGGCGCCGATTTCGATCTGTTGCTGTGGCGGCACGGCAATCGGCCCGCTGTTGCCCATGACCGGCAAACCATTGCCATCGCGCAACACGCCCAGGGCGTCGATGTTCATGCTGGAGGTGCGGGTGTAGGCTTCGCCGCCATCGGGTGTCTGGACCGCCATCCAGCCGTCGCCCTTGACGGCAACGTCCAGTTCGCGACCGGTGTCGATCATCGAACCCTGGCTGAAGTCAGTGCCCGGGCGCTCGCTCATGGCGTAGGCGCGGGACGGGTTGACCTCGCCGAATACCGGCATCGAGCGAGCCTGTTCGAGGTCGCGCTGAAACCCGTTGGTCGAGACGTTCGCCAGGTTGTTGGCATGGGCCTTTTGCGCGATGGCGTTTTCCGACGCACCGCTCATGGCCACGTAAAGCAACTTGTCCACAGTCTTCCTCCTCCGACAGACGCTTGCCGCCTGTAGCTGTACTGAGCAGGACATAGCAATGATCGCGCCAGTTTTTCAGAAGAGATACAAATGGCTGATTTCCCAGTGATTGCGGGGGCAAATCAGGCCTACCCGCACGCAGTGATTTCCCCGGCGACGGCAGACCGCCACTTTCGATAGAATCGCCACCGGCCACGCGCCAAAAAAATTTCGCGCAGGGAGCGATAATTGCAGCGCTTTTGTTATCGGGCCTTTTGCCTACAGGAAATTGTCATGCGCTTGCCGCTTACCTTCACCCTCCTCCTCGCCTGCACCACCCTGGCAGTCGCGGCGCCCGCGCCTTATTACCTGTGGCAAGGCAAGACCAAGACCGTCTGCGCTCAGACCAGCCCCGGCAAGGGCTGGACCCGCGTCAGTGCCGCATTCGTGAAGGCTGATTGTTCGATTTGAACAACGACAATTGCCCCCGTAGCAGCACGGCTTGCCGGCGACTGCGGTATGTCAGTCAACGGATGAGTCGCTGACGCGCCGCCATCGCGGGCAAGCGCGCTCCTTCAGGGGCGGTACGCAGATCAAGTCGCGCGGATCAGGGTCTGCATCAGTTCGGCCTCGGTCGACAGGCTCTTGGAATTGGCCTGGTACGCGGTCTGGGCCTGGATCAGCTCTACCAGCTCCCGGGACATGTCCACGTTCGAGCCCTCAAGCGAATGACTGACCACCGTGCCCAGGCCGCCAATGCCGGGCGTCTCGAAATTGGCCATCCCGGATGCATGGGTCTCCACCCACCGCGTACCACTGATTGGCTGCAGGCCCTGTTCGTTGGCGAAGCTGGCGAGCATGACTTGCCCGATCTTGCGATGCAGGCCGTTGGTGTAGCCGACACTCATGATCCCCGACTTGTCGATGGATAACCCCGACGCCACGCCAGACGCATGGCCGTCGACCACCACGTTTGAGCGGCCGGTTTCGGCGCGGTGCTGGCTCAATTTGCTGTAGTCGAGCACGATGCCGTCGCCGCCACCCACCGCACCACTGCTGCCCCAGCGCCCGCCCGGCTTGTTGCCGTCCAAAGCCTTGGCCGGAATCCAGCCGCTGAGGGTCAGCTTGCCGTTGGCCGCCGTCAGCCCCGGTCCGCCACTGAGCAATTGCATCGAACCGTCGGCATTGAACAGCATGCTGGCCGTCAGCGGGTCGGTGCTGGTGGGATCCTGCGGATTTCGCCCGTCGATCAGCACGTGCATTTTCCAGCTGTTGCTGCCGTCCTTGACGAAGTACTGACTCAGCTCATGACGGTTGCCGAGGCTGTCGAACAGCCCGGTGGGAATGACCCTGTTGAAGGTCGTGACATCGGACGGATTGAACGGTGGCACGGGCCGCGCCATGGGTGCGTCGGCCGGATCGAGCAGCGGCCCGCCCGCCTCGGTCAGCGGCAGTTTGATGGCGCCCGCATTGCTCGCCGGGCTCGGTTTCCAGCTGCCGTTTTCCTTGATCGCCGGCCGCCAGTCATGCAGCGCAAGCTCAGTGTCACTCTCGACACTCACCACCGCCGATGCCCCTGTCAGGTGAAGCTTGCCGTTGGCATGGGTACGCAGCCCGATTTCCAGCGGCGAGGTGGTCGAGGGATCGAGCGGGTTGATCCCGTCGATGAGGATGTACGAGGTCCAGTTGTTGTCGTCGGTCTTGACGAAGTACTGCTTGAGTTCGTGGTCCTGTGGCGGTATTGCCGCTCGGGCATACGTGGTAGTGACCACCTCGCCTTTGAAATCCTTCCCCTTTTTCTCCTTTACCTCCGGCGCTCCGGCATCCTGGATGGTCTGGGTGGTCACACGCGTATAGGTGCGCGGATCGTCAGGATTGAATCGTGGCAGCGCCGCCAGCGATGCCGCTGACGAGTCCAGGTTCAGCGTCTGCTCGATCTTGCCCGTGGCCTTGGGCGCCATGTTCGCGGTGTCCATCTTCAGGTCACTGCGCACCCCGCCGATCACCTGGCCGTCAGCATTCACCGCATACCCCTGCAGGCGACTGCCATGGCCGTCGACGATGAAGTTTTCCGCGTCCTTGTTGAACGCCCCTGAACGGGTGTAGCTGATGGTGCCGCCGTCACTGACGACAAAGAAACCCGAGCCTTGAATGCGCAGGTCTAGCGGGCGCCCCTCACTGCTGAGCGCACCACCGGCGGCGAAATTCTGCGAAACGTTGGTCAACTGCACCCCGTCCCCCACCGCCGACCGGCTACCGCCCAGCGTCGCTGAGCCATACACCGCAGAGAACTCCGCCCGCGAGGATTTGAAACCCGAGGTATACACGTTGGCGATGTTGTTGCCTGCCACTTCCATGCGCTTGTGCGCAGCGTTCAGACCGGAAACCGCAATATTGAATGACATGAACTCTCCCTGAGTCGTTTTCACGACACATCCGTCAATGCATTGATATGCGCGGGCAAACGAATGCGGTCGAACACAGCGGCCCAAACGCATTCATTTGTCAGCGGTTTCATGCTCGCAAAAACGGAAGTAGGAATTTTCTAGTTATCGAGTGGGATACCTCCTGTTATTTCAGACCCGCCAAACACGACCCGTCGCCCACAAAAAAGCCCCTCCGAGGAGGGGCTTCATCAACACCAGTCAATCAACCGTTATCAGGTCATCTGGATGGTGGTCTGCATGATGGTGCTTTCAGTCGAAATGGTCTTGGCGTTCGCCTGATAGTTGCTCTGCGCCTTGATCAGCTGAACCAGCTCGGTGGTCAGGTCGACGTTGGATTCCTCCAGCGCGGAACCGGTAATGTTACCCAGCGTACCCGACTCCGGAGCGCCGGTGACCGGGATGCCCGAAGCGTAGGTTTCACGCCACATGGTGCCACCGGCCGGGGACAGGCCCTGGACGTTGGCGAAGGACGTCAGCGCAACCTGACCAATCACGCGCGACTGGCCGTTGGTGTAAGTGGCGAACAGGTTACCGGTGGAGTCAACGTTCATGGCGCTGATCTGGCCGGTGTAGTTACCGTCCTGCTTCTTGGCGATCGCACCGCCAGTTGCGTTGGTCTGGGTAGTGGCCAGCATGTCCAGCTTCATGCCACCCGTCGCTGCCGCTGCACCGTTGGCGGCCCAAGTGGTGGTCGAACCGACCGTCTTGCTCTGGCCCGGAATCCAGTTGGCGATGGTGAATGTGCCATCCGTGTTCACCACCATGTTGGCGGTAGACGTTGGCGCAGGCGAAGTGATGATGTTACCAGCCGAATCGAAGGTCAGATTGGTGACATCTGGCGCAGTCGTCGTAGGATCATCAATGCTGCGACCGTCGATCAGCGAGTACATGTCCCAGGTATTGAGTCCCGTCTTGCGGAAATACTGGTCCAGCGTGTGCTCGTTACCCTGGCTGTCGTAGATCTTGGTGCTGTAGGTCAGGTCGTAGGTTTCAACCTTGGCCGGATCGAACGCGGCAGCGGTGTTGATTTCCTCGCTCGAATTCAGGTTGGAGCTGATGGTGATGCTACTGGTCGCCTTGGGCGGCATGTTCGAGGTGTCGACCTTCAAGTTGGTAAGGACACCCGTCTTCACATTGCCGTTGGCATCCACACCGAACCCCTGCAGGTTGTTGCCGTTGGTGTCGATGATGTTGCCGGCCGAGTCGGTGTGGAAGTTACCGGCACGGGTGTACAGCTTCTCGCCATTGTTGCTGACCATGAAGAAGCCGTTGCCGTTGATCGCCAGGTCAAGGTCGCGACCGGTACCGGTGGTCAGCGCACCCTGGGTAAAGTTCTGGGTCACGGCCGCAGTGGCCACGCCGCTGCCGACGTTGGTGCCACCGGATGTACCACGAATGGATTGCGCGTACTGGTCGGCGAACTCCGCACGGGAGGACTTGAAGCCGACGGTCGCGACGTTGGCAATGTTGTTGCCGGTGACGTCGAGACTTTTATTTGCTGCGTAGAGCCCACTCAGACCGATATTGAAAGACATGTAACACTCCTGCGCCGTCGATCCGGCTCTAGATTCCGATTTGTTGAACTTTGGACAAGGCAATGTTGCTGCCATCGGCCAGATTGAGAGTCATGGCCGCACCTGCCGAGCCCATGGTCACGCTGCTGACCGTCGCCGGCAGATAGGTCTTGACCGTGGAGCTCTTGCCATCCAGCGCTGCGGTGGCCACGAAGCTGTAGTTGCCCGAAGCCAGTACGTTGCCGGATTCGTCCTTGCCGTCCCAGGTGAAGCTGGCATTGCCAGCCTTTTGCTCACCCAGGTCGAGCGTGCGGACCACCTCGCCCTTGCTGTCGTAGACCTTGACCTCGGTCACTGTGCTGCTGTTAGGCAGTACGGCCTGGCCGGTGATGCCCTTGGTGGTGTCGACACTGGTGGAACCTGCGTCGACCACCACGGTACGGCCCACCAGCGAGGAGGCCTGCAATGCCTGGGACGACTGGTACATGCCGCCAATGGCGTCGACCGAAGTGCTCAGGTTCTGCATGGTTTCAAGGCTTGAGAACTGCGCCAGCTGGGCCACGAACTCGCTGTTGTCCTGCGGATCGAGCGGGTTCTGGTTCTGCATCTGGGTGACCAGCAGTTGCAGGAACGAATCCTTGCCCAGGGTGCTGGATCCGGTCGTGGTGTCGCCGGTCTTGCCGGAGGTCGCCGTCTGCAGCGACTTGAGGTAGTCGCTGGTGGTTGTGTCGTTGGTAACGGTCATCGCATGCGCCCCTTATCACTGACCCAGGGTCAGGACCTTCTGCATCATTGTTTTGGCGGTGTTCATGACTTCCGCGTTGGTCTGGAACGAGCGACTCGCCGAGATCATGTCAGCCATTTCGTTGACGACGTTGACGTTCGGGTAGTAGACGTAACCGTTTTTGTCCGCAGCCGGGTGGTTTGGCTCGTAACGGGCTTCCAGGTTGGAAGCGTCCTCGACGATGCCGGACACCTGCACGCCGGTACCGGCCTGGCCCTGATCTTCGAACAGCGAAGCGCTGCCGCCGGCTTCCTGCCCCTGGAACACGGTGGCGAACACCGGGTGACGGGCACGGTAGGTCTTGTCCAGGCTGGACGAGACGGTCTCGGCGTTGGCGATGTTACTGGCGACGGTGTTCAGGCGAGTGTTCTGGGCACTCATGCCACTACCGGCAATATTGAAAACACTGGATAGAGACATGAATTACTCTCCGCGCAGGGCTGCTACCAGCCCTTTGAACTTACTGTTGAGCAAAGTGAAACTGGCCTGGAAGCCAATCGCGTTTTCCGCGTAGTTGGCGTTCTCGACCTGAGAATCGACGGTGTTCTGGTCCAGCGACGGCTGCGACGGCGTGCGGTAAAGCAGACTCGCGTCGCCGGTGCTCATGCCCTCGGCCTCGATATGACGGTTGTTGGTCATATTCAGGGCGAAAGTCCCGTTGTTGGCCTTGTCGCTTTCGGCGGCCAGCACCTTGGAAAAGTCCAGGTCGCGCGCCTTGTAGTTAGGCGTGTCGGCGTTGGTGATGTTGTTGGCCAGCACTTCTGCACGTTGAGCGCGGAAGTTCAGCGCTTTCTCGTGGATGCCCAGTGCCTTGTCGAAGCTGATGCTCATGTCGGGAACCTATATCGGTTGACCAGATGTTCGTGACTGCAAGTCTTAGAGCAAGCGGCGTGCCAAGTTACAAAAAGGCCGTATTTGCTGGGGTTCGAGGCAAGTGGCAACGGCCCATGCCAGAAAAGCGGCAAACGATTTCCGCAGGAAGAAGACAAAGCGGCAAGGGTTGTGTCGTTTTTTTGCCGTTTGCCACAGGCACCGCATCCCTCCCGTAGCAGCACGGCTTGCCGGCGGGGGCGCCCTCACGATCGCCATCGCCGGCAAGCCGTGCTGCTACGGGGCGGGGTTTGGCCAGAGATTTTGATCTTGCTTTTGATCTTTGTGCGCGATGGCACAGGCGCCGCCGAACGCGACGTAAAGGCGCCAGGCCGAGCGTAGGCGTCGTGGAGGGGGATGAGCGGCAGGAAGCCGCGAAAGCCGTGCGGGCCATGGATGGCCCATCATGGCGTGCCCCCGGAACGGCGCCGGAGCCGAGGGAAGTCCGAAGGACCCCAGCCAGGAGCAAATGGTTTGCCTACTTTCCCGAAAGAAAGTAGGTCGCCCGTAAGGGGCGAAACCCATAAGCCCAGCCAACACGACAACGGATATGTCCCGAATGCGAGCGTCACGGTGGTTTTGAATTCGGTGAGCATATCCGTTGACGAGGGTGACGCGGACTCACCTTTGCGCCCTTACGGCGCGTTACTTTGTTTCGTGTACGGACCGCACACCCGTCAACCATGTGTCCGGTCCGTACATTCGGCAAAGTAACCAAACCATTTGCGACAGGCTGGGCCGCGACTTCGTCTCGGTTCCCTCACTCCGGCGCC
>Ga0207713_1000151_pt1 | contig 104244 bp, 150 predicted proteins | sample KBSS64metaG_FD_184404 | JGI IMG/M metagenome (GOLD analysis project Ga0207713, IMG submission 184404) | Switchgrass rhizosphere microbial communities from Kellogg Biological Station, Michigan, USA - KBS S6-4 metaG (SPAdes) (version 2) | ecosystem: Host-associated > Plants > Roots > Rhizosphere...
ACTACTATTCCGTGTTAAATACGGTACGTGAACGTTATAATATTTGAACCACTCCAGAAATAAATCAATCGATTCTTCTTTTGTCTTTGGATACTCATATCCTTCAACTACATATTTTGCTAATTCATATGTGCTGATATCGTTTAAAGGTTCACACTTGTTGCACCATTTATCAAACTGTTTCGGTACATCTAAAACACCTTTTAAAGTAAATTCCTCAATAGCAGCATCTAAAGCTAATCCTAGCTCCTTACTTACACTGTGCTTCATAGTCAGTCTCCTTCTCTGAACAAAATCAAGATTTTAATTAATTATTCTAGTCAAAACTTATTAACTGTTACAGTTCCTCTACCTTTTAAATTAATTTCATCATTATAGACTTGTTTGAATAATTGCTTGTTATGATTCTTAAGCATTGCATTTTCAAATTTTAAACTTTCAACAGTTCTCTTTAATGCTGCATTCTCACTTTTCACTCTCCCGTAACCTGCCCCTATACTTCTATTTGAATTAGCCATTTACTCTCCTCCCATTTCCCTCTTTGACAGTATTAAAGCTGCCTCATACAAACTAATTTCTTCCTTCTCCATTATGTATACGTTGTGTTTCTTCTCTCCATACTTTTCACAAATCAATTCTACAATCTCTGCTTCATTGTGTGCTGTGAATACTCCCTGTCTATAAGCCCCATAAGCATGAAATTTAACTTTAAACGGCTTACGTTTTAACATATTTACCACACCTCTACGTTATATTTTCCTTCCTTAATATCATGCTTAAGTCTAACTAATGAAGTAACTACCTTTAAATCATCTGGGTTATTACTCTTCATTAGCACATTAATTTGCTCCTCTAAACTTGTAATTAATTTTTGTTGATCTAACATCATATTAATCTTCCTCCTTAGTTTCTATAAAAGTCAAATTCTACTGAATCTTATATTTATCTTTTTCAAACAACTCATCAATTATGTTATTGTCTGCTTTTATCCATTCTCCATAGCTAAACCCACAATTATGACAACTATATGTTACTCTCCAATATCCTTCTTTACTGTTAACGCCTTTACTACAACAACTCCAGCCAACAGTGTCCTTATGCTTACAGAAAAGTTGTTTTATCCTTTTACGGAAAGAGACGTTTAATTCCATAGTGTTATTACTCCATCTCCTTTAACTCTTCAATTGGAAAACCTCGATCAATAAAACTCTTAAACTCATCCAGTTTATGTATATAGCACAGCTCCCTATACATTAAACGCATATCTTCTCTTGTTAAATTGACATTAAAGTATTTATTAACTCTCTTCAGTAACATTTTAGCTGGTTTATCTTCTAATCCTTTTCCAATTGGTCTACAGAGTGAAAATACTGTGCGAGTTTTCACTTCTTCAATATCTTTACATTCATCTATAATTACATATGTATTAGTTGGTTCATCTACAATCAATTCGCCATTCCCATTAATGAAATCAACACCAAATTCTCGCATGAACTTAAATACTTCACTATAGTCTAAACTCATCTTTAGTCCTCCAATCCATTTAAATAATCATCTAAGCTACCTGTAATTAAAGGTTCCTTTTTTGCTTCTTCAAACATCTTGTTTAAAGCTGCCTTAATTTTTTTATCCTCTACTCCTTCTTCTCTGAGGTGTTTAATAGCAAGTTCAAGCATTCCCATAATAGCTATCCCTCTTTTCATATATTTTATTTGGATCATATTTCTTTTTAATTATATGTATGAGTTTATGTATTTATTAATTTATCTTTATTGCATATTGAAAAAACTTTTCATGTGAATTCTATTATCCTTTAGCACAATCATTGCATCATCATTTGGTTTCAATAGTTGCTTGGCTGAAATAATTACCGGAAACCTAATCACTCGACCAGCACCAACTTTTAAATTACCCTTTGGAGCCTTATATAAAATCAGCTCATTTGTTTTCACATTCACTCTAACCTTTAACCAGTCACCGTATGTAAGATTTAATTTATCTCCAATTTGTGTGGGAACCTTGAACTGCATTACTTTATAATTATCGACTCTAACTTTAGCTTTCTTGACAATATTACCTTCTTTTAATTCGTTATGTATATTATGTAATTCTTCTTCCTTAAAGCTGTTTAAAATAGAAGTTGACCAGCCAAGCAATTTGTTTAATTTATGTACCATTTCCTTTTTTGTATATTCAATTGTTACTGTCATGCTAAATTTTCTACTCCTTTATCTTGTTTTAGTTTCATGCAAACAAAGTAAACTTTCTTCACCGAATCATATGCTATAGGACGAATGTACTCATAGTATTCATCTCGTCTTCTTGCTTTAATTGCACATTCAACCTTAGTTTTACCTTCTACCTTTATTCTATAATTAGTGTGATTTCTCATTGAAACCCTCATTAATTCACATCCTTAATTTCTACAAAATAGTGAACTGCTGCCATTATTAATACTACGATTACGTAATTCATTTTACTGCTCCTCGTTATGTAAGACTTAACTCTATTTTCCTTCTCTCTATCCCTACTTCTTCAAACCATTTCTTATTATTAATGTTTACAGCCATAATCTGATATTGATGTAATACTCCTAGTCTATCTAAAACCTTCTGATGATCCTCTTCTGTCTTCCTATCTTCCATTAAGTGTTCTTCAAGTATCATTGATCTAGTTCTTGAATAAATCCTCATATCTTCTTTGTCAGGGTATGTATAATAAGTAAATTCAACATAATAATATTTTGTTGCATCAATTAAGTCTTGACCGGCTCCTACCACTTTTCCATACCGGAGCATTTTCCCATCCTTATATTTAACTTTATCTCCTTCCGTAAACTTCAATATTTCCACCTCCTATTATTTATTAATTTTACTTTAAAGATTCAAAATAAGCAATAAGAAAATTTTCTGTCTTATCATCTTCTACGTTAAATAGATCGACATGTTGCTGCTTTAAGTATGTAGTGACAGAATCTAAATATTCTTCTTTCTTATATAAGTTTCTTCCATATACACCTTTGTAATAAGTATTTAATTCATTTTCTAAGATTCCAATTAGCTGATGGAAACGTAAATCCTGATGTTGTTCGTGCTTCCAAATAGCGTTAATTAAATTTGTAATACGGTCAATACGTTCAAGCTGTCTCATTTATTTCTCCTTTCGTTTAAAAGAATTGTTTTACACTAATTTACTCAAACTTATTTTTAATTTCTCTTTTAATAATTTCTTCAATCATTTCTTCAGTTGGAACAATTTCACTAATGGTCGCTTCAATTTTATCTTCCATTTTCTTGAACAATACCTCATCTACACACTTAATCACTTTTTCATTTACCCATAATTCTGCTCTTGTTTTACTTCCTTTATCTGATGATTTCATATAGCGCTTTGACATTTCACTTGATGTGTTTGAAAAACGGTAAGAAGGTTCATCTAGATAACGTTGTAGTGTGCGTTCAATGTATTTATTTACGTCTGTTCTATGAATTGAAGAGTTATCGTGATAAGATAAATGTTCTCGACCAATTAGTGCATTTTGTAGGTAGTTATCAACAATGGGACTAATGATTCGTTCTATTTCTTGCTCAATCATCTTCTCTGCTTTTTCCTTTACTAAGCGTGTAATATCTTTAGTTGCAATTTCTGAAACTAGGTTGCTTAATTCATATGTTAAATCCTCTTTATCTAATTCTAAATTAATGTTTGCTTTCATATTTATCAATCTCTTTTTATTTTAAGCTAATCTATAAGAAATGAATGTTTTACTTGGATTCTAACTTTAAAAATTTTTTTATTCTTAATAATTCTTTAATAGCTTGCATACATTCTTTTTCGTCATCAAGCGAGAATTCTGTGCTGAAATAAAATGGATTGCCTATGTATTCTCCAAATTTTTCTCGTGTGTAATACTCTAACTCAATTTCAACTTTCCCATCTTCTGAACTAATGTCAAATTTTTTAGGATATTGTTTGAATAAAGACTTAACTAAATACTTCAAACGATCTTTAGTACTCAAAACATTTACCTCCTTTAAAGGCTGTATTTATACCATTCGTAAGTTACGCTTTCTTCTTCTCCGATTAATTCCTTTTTAGCTGCCTCTGATGCCTTTTCAACACTTAGTAGATATTTTAGACTTTTGTTGATTTCAAATAGTCTTTTAGGCTTTTTATCATAGCTGGTATCCATATATCCTTCAATAATATCCCCATACTCTTTTGGTCTGTGATCCCAAATAGTATAACTTTTAAATCGTCCACTATATTTAACATACCACTTTTTATCAAAGGCTAAATCAATAAGCAAATCAACGTTTTGCTCTTTGAGCGATTCGTAAGCCCTTTTAACCTGTTCCTCTTTATTGGAGCTTACTTTACAATCATAATATGCTGCATAGTAAATATCTTCACGATCATTTCCGCCTAATGCACCTCTAGTTCCGGCTTGTGTCTCAATTGTAAACATCCCTTTAAAGTTGCCTTCTATATTGATTCTAATTAGTAAATTTTGTGGCTTATTCTCATCGTAAGCATATTCAACTCTTACATTGCTAATATGAGATTCTACCAATTTAGTTTCTTCACATAGCCTATTTACTTTTTCTCTTATGTAATCAATATCTATTTTTGTTTCAGCATGAACTCCACTTTTGACTTTCTCAAATAAATCGTAGACTGCCTCATGCTTTTCTTTTTCATCTTTTATCAATTGATCTAATCTTCTTTGCCATTTTGCCAATTACTATTCCTCCTCTCTATCTTTGAAAATCAACTCATGTAAGCTGCCACCAATATCACCATCAACCTTATTATCGTCATTGTATGGATAGTAATCTGTTCCATTTGTAATATGATAAAGCATATCATCCTTGTTGGTTAATGGAGCCACTATGAATGCCGGTAATGCCATCGATGAACCGTCTAATGCTGACATAATACTGAAAGCCAAACCTTCCATTGCTTCACGTTTATTTTCTTTAGTGTCACACCAATAGTCAACCAAGTGTTCCACATGTGATAGAAATTCATCTCTAATTTGTTCAACTGTTTTTTCTTTACTCATTAAATATCTGCTCCCTTCGCTTTTAAGGCTGCTCTACAAATCGCCAGTGGACAACTGTACTCGTAAGCTTGATGTACCGCTTTCATCTTTCCGTCTGAAAATAATTCAGTGATTAGAACATTATACTTTCCATTTTCAATATGTATTTCTACCTCTTTATATTCTTCATCCAACTTCTCAATCACCTTCCATGCTTGAGAGAGATTGATTGTAGGCTTAAATGCTTCTACTTCTACATGTCCTTTATCCCAACAAACAGTATCATAATGACCTTCGCTATTCCTTAAAGATCGCTCTACCTGTTTCCATCTCATGACTCTTTTAGCAATCAAATTATCTTCTTTATTGCTCATCTTTTCTACTCCTTTCAATTCTGTATAAGTTAAATATTTCATTTGAATTTATTTTCATAATACTTATAAATTCTTTTATTTGCAGCTTCTAATTGTTTTATTTCTGCTTTGTATTCTAATTCGGTTTCCATTAAATCGACTTCTCTTTGTTGTAATTGTTTCTTCAGTTGTTCAATTTCATTATTCAGCAAATCAATTTCACTCGCTTGATTATCAGCTTCTTCATCTTTTATTTCATCGAAGAACCATCCTGTCAACTGTTTAACTCCTATAGTTTTTAGTATGTCTCGAAAAGACTCATCTTCAATCAATCTTTCAAAATTTTGAACAGCTTCTCTATCACCTAGAAAACCTAAACTTAAATCAAAATGTTTCACGGTTTTTAAAAGTTCTTTTGGACTGCCTTTTTCCGTATTCCTACAGTAATAACAATCAGGATCGCTACACTGACTTTCATTCCAAATGTTACAATCTAAGCAGTAATATGTATCGTATTCTTCACTATACTTAGTTTTCTTTCCACATTTCTTGCAAATGTAAGAACTCATTCACAGCCCATCTCCCTTATATAATTAATTTCACTTCTTAAACTTCTATGTATGTATTACTATCTTCTTTCAACCAATATGCGTATTGTAGATTTTCGCTTTCTTTCTTATCAAGCCTACTCTTTACATTGTATAACTTATCTTTAAACTTATCATTGCACTCTAGGAGCCTACTCGCTTGCTCGAAACATGCTATTTCCATTTTTACTTCTCTTCTTTTTCTAGCTACAGATTGCAATTTCATCATTAATTCATGACTGTTATCTTTATCGAGTGCGACAACTTCAGCTTCATGATATATTTGATTCATTTGTTTATCTAACTCTGAAAGCTGCTTATACAGTTCACTTGATCCTGAATTTAATTCCTCTATTAACTGCTGCATCTGAGAAACGATTTCCATTGCTCTAGTCAACTTATTCACCTCTTTTATTATTTATTAATTTAACTCTTTAGATAAACTATAAACAACTTTTTCTGATTTGTCTATAGTTTATCTGTAATTTTCTGAATTTATTTTTACATTCTTCTTGTACCATCTTTTAGCTTAGTAGTGCGCGGCTCTCTGTGTTTATACTTAATTCTGTAATATTCATGTTTAGGATGGTTACACATGCAAGCATCATCATAGTTACAAATCAATCTATAACAATGACCACACACATTAATGTTGCTCATATCTCCATACAAATCTCTTTTACAGTTCCAGCACCCCGTCACTATTTTATGCGCCTTTAGATTCTCTTTAGTTAATTCATGCAGCATAGAAGAGTGAGTGTGTGATCTAATTTCTTCGTTGCCTATCTTTGTATAGTAGAAAATTGTTTCACCATCATTGCCTAACCAATCTGAATCAAACTTCTCTAATACTAGCACAACTTGCATTCCGTAAAGTTGACCCATGTTGCATAAATAATACGTATTATCTTTTACATCCTCAAATCTCATAAAATAACACATCCTTGTTATTATTTACTATATGTCTAGTTTACAACAAAGATACATTAAAAGTCTATAATTAATTTAACTCTTTAAAAATTCTTCCTTTGCCATCTTAAGAGTTTCAACCATTTCATTTAAAAACGCCAACTTGCCGGATGAATTAGGGTCTGCCCAAGACATTGTACATTGAAACTTCCATGTTTGTCGTAGCTCCCATTTATCACCCTTTAAAGGATAGTGTCTAACCCACTTATAGAACGAAAAACCATTTTTCCAATCACTGCAAACAATGTTTGCCAACTTAAGGATTTGTTCGTCCGTGACTTCTTGATCAAAAATTATGTATGAGGATTCTGAACTTCTGTGACCATAGCAGCAGAAAGCAGTTTTAAGACCTAGTTCAAAGTTGAAAACATTAACTATTTCAATCATTTCTTCATCTAACTTATCGTATGGAATACCTCTTGCCAAAAACTTATCTCTTAAATTCACTATGCTTTCCCCCTCATTCCTTTAAAACAAATCTTTTATTTAAAATTTAAGTACCTTTATCTACGAGTACCAAATGTCTCCGTACAGAACTTCTTCTTCATCGTTATTTTCCATTAACTCAATTGAAAATTCACAAAGATGGCTGTATTTGTAAGGATCATATTCTGACAGTTTAATTGTTCTTAACGCAATCTCTTTTGCGGATTCTTCATTCTTTGCCCTAATAACAAAGGCTTTATATTCGTCCAACAACTGAAAATCATCAATTCTTTTTAACCTATAAACGTTCATATGCAACCTCCTTTTTATTAATTTGTTTAATATTTAAAATCAACTGCTTTTAATGCGGCTTTACATATAGCTGACTCAACTTTCTCATCTGAAACTTCGTTTGCACCAGAATACTCTCTTCCAAACTCACAATTCCACAATCCATCTTCATAATCTAAATTGAAAAATTCAACTTTATCTTTTAGATAGTTAACCACTTCCCAAGCATTTTCGATAACTGTTGATGGAGAAAAAGGAAATTCCATTCCATTTCCGTACTTATCAACAAGAGGATTCCCATAATAGTTATATGCTTTTATATCCCATTCAAATAACTTGTTGACAATTAAAGTGTCTATTTCTTTATTGTTCATTCTCATCACCCTTTAGCTCATTTTCCAGCCAATTCATATATACTTGTTTATCTTCAATATTCATCTCCTTATACTCACTGCTCCCAATATAATCTATTGCTTTTTTAAGTTGATCAGATGTTAGACTATTCATTTTTCTTTCTCCACGGTCTTTCTTAATATTCTTAAAGCACAATCTACACTATTAAGCTTCAGTTCTAATTCTTTCAGATATGTTAATGCCTTTTCTTTATCAACTAGATCGTGCTTATAATTTTCTCTCCAAAAATAAGTTTCACTTCTTAAACACTTATATTCTTTATTAAGTAGTTCTAAGACATATTCAAAATGCATATTAAGCCTCCTATCAACGAATTCCTACTCCAAATTCTCTTTCTAAGATTCCAATAATTTCATGCTGTCTAGGATTATCTGCAATACAGTCATTAGTTCCCCAAGCCAAATTTAAAAGCTCCTTATTTCGTTTGTGTTCATCTAACTTCCATTGTTCTTTTGTTACAGAATAATTAATTTTATTTACAAAATTCAGTACCTTGTGCTGTTCAACACATAGTTCCGTTAGTAAGCTAATTAACTCTTTTTCTCTACTCATGAAATCTCGCCCCTTTACTTTAATCTATCTCTTCTATTAATTTATCGATTGCTTCTTCAATCTCATCCTCTAAATCTTCTACAAGTCTCGAAATCGTTTTATCAGATAATCTTTGCAAATTATTTCTTAGATAAAGTTCCTGAAAAAATCTTTTGTCGTCATCTATCAATACTAACACCTCTTTTTAAAATATTTTATTCCCATAAAATCATTCATTTATCTTAATATTTGTAAGCTATAATTGTCTCTTCAAGGCAATCTATTTCACGTTTGCACTTGGGGCAATCATCAGGGATACTCATTATCGTGTTATATGTTTCACCGTTAATACATTTACATTTGTTACTATTCATTTCGTAAACTCTTTCAATTAGATTTCTATCTTCCATAAATCCTAAAACTTCATAAGCCTGAACCATATCAATTCCAAACTTAGACACTAATTCTCCAGCGTATATAATTCCATTTGTTTTGCTCATTTATTTTTCTCCTTCTTTATTATTTAATTAAACTAACACTCCAAAAACATCCTTCAACACTTTAGTATACTTATAGAATTCTGCTGTCTGAGAAGTCTGCCTTCCCTCTCTAGTGTTAATTGTAAAGAAAGCATTACGTTGAGCTGTGCTTAACTCTAATTGGACTCCCATTCCTCGCTTATCCTTATTGACAATGTTATCTGGATCACTTCCTGATAAACGGTCAGCCTCATCTAGCAACTCAGCACTAAATCCTGCTGCAATTAATTTATTGTAGACTTGTAGTTTTACGTTATGGTCTGCCCCACCAATTAAAGTATGTTTCTTAAGTGAATCTGCATAACCATGTAAAGTTAGGCAATAACTCGCTTCAGCTACCATTCTTAATGCATTAGGCTCATCAAAATTTGTAGATGTAATATGTAAATCTCCATTACCTGATGATTTCAATCCTTCAAACAAATAGTATGAATATGTAGTTCCTGCAATATCTCTAGTTAATTCACTCGTCCCTGTCTCAATACCTCCTCCATGAATAGCCATAATAATTTTATTTGATGGTTTAGAGAAGTAACTAATTTGATAATCTACTCCATAAACCTCTGATGCTGCTAACTCTGCAAAGTTTTGATATTTGTCTGCCATTTTCTATTTCCTCCAATTTTTGGTCATACAACCTTGAACTGGATTCATTTTTAGGATATAATTCATAATGTTAATAATATTTGTGGTTATATGCCATAGATTTATTTCACCGTGCTTCCTTTCAAGCCTGCCAGCATGTTAAGTGAGCACATTCCATGAGAGGCTAGTCTTTTGATTAGTCTCTTTATTTATGCCATAACCTAAATACTGATTTCACCTCCTTTAATTATTTAACATCTAATCTTTGCCAAGAAATTATTTGTGTAGTAACTTCCAGCATTCCATGTACTCTTTCTACATGAACATCTTCAATATTTATTAAATCGCTTTCAGTTAGTATTTCATTGTCTGTCTTATAGTTTAGAGAAGAAAATGTGTTTGACTTTTTATGGAATACAACTACATAAAATGTATACATACTAAGTCTCCTTTTTATTTAAATTAATAAACTTTTAATTCTTTTACAAAAAGCTTTAGAAAATTGTTCTTCTCAACGTAATTCTCTGCAAGTACTTCTTCTGAAAATAAAACATGTAAAACCTTATCATTATCATCGTAATAATTATCTAGTTTTTCAAACACTGCAAATACTGTTTTCATATTTCTTCCTCCTCATTTCTGTATAAGTTTAGGTTTTTACAGAGTCTTAAGCTAATTCAGCCCATCCATCATACGGCTTATAATCATCTTCTACTAAAGCTAGATAATATTCAGAATGACCAAACCAATTCTTATCATTCCATAACGCAACTAATTCTTTACCCATTGTTTCATCAACATTCTCAGCAACAACCTTTTCAGTGAACAAGTCTCTATCGAAGTTATCTCTAGTAATTATTTTCATTTATTTTTCCTCCTTAATTCTTTCTTAAATCGTTTGTCTTCTTTCATTTTATATTCTTCTTTGCAATTCATACAGCATTCATAAATCGGATAACGTATGTTAACTCTCCTTCTTCCATAAGAGTCTATTCTCCAATGCGCTTTTGATTTATTTGATCTTATGTATCTTCTATCTTTCTTATCATATAATTTACCACAAAAATGACATCTTTTTATTATCCCAAATAATCTTTTAATCCACTGGCGAATAGTAGTCTGCAATGTACCAATCCCAACTCCCATTTTTATATAGTAAGAATTGAACTAATTCTTGACCAAATCCGTTTCTTCCATCTTTTACACTATGTACTGTATATGTTTCTCCCATCTTCTTGTCTTTCACTTTAAACATTTATTCACCTTCTTATCACTTTATTTGGTTATATAGTTTTTATAAGCCTCTTTAATATCATTCTGATAACAACCGATAAATCTTTTTATAATTCTCTTTTCTGCTCTTTTTCTATTCCATTGCCAAAAAATGCTGTCACGATTGTAAAGATCACTAATACACCAACCATCTATTGTGCCAGTTATTTGATATTTAGATTTGTCATTTCTTTTAAACTCAGTAAACTCAATCTCCAATTTTTTCATGTCTTTCCTCCTTATTGAATAGTGCTGGATAACTTCTCTTCATTTTCTTCATGTAGTTAGAGACAAGTCTGTACGCATCTGCCCCTGTGTTACGTTTACTTGATAACTTTTTCTCCCCTTTATTAACGTATAATTTTAATTGATTAAATGCTTCAGGTATATACTCAGGAACAAACTCCCTATCTTTTCTGGTTATTTCTTCTTTTACTCTGTTCATAATTTTTCTAATTTGAACATTATTATTTGAGAGATACATATTACTGTTGACTGAGGAGAAGTCTACCATATCATCTGCTGCCCATGCTATTATAAGATCATTAACCCATTTATCCTCTTTTTCTTTTTCTGTTAACACCCTAATGTCTTCTCGAATTCTGTCTAGCTCATCATTCTTGATACCTTCTTTTGCTAAGTCGTCTAGAGGTTCGTTTATATTGTGATTTGCAAAATGTGATTCACTTTCTGTTTTTAACTTTGGGTATATTCCGTAATATTGCAAAGCTCCTAGTACTAATCTCTCTCCACTACATGAGGGAGACAGGTTATATTCCTCATGTATCCTACACTTATCTATTTCTGGGTCGCTTAGTACAATGCAACCTCTAATAATTTTATACCCTTTTGCATTGTGAGCTTTCAAATCATCTAGGATACGGATTCTATATGTCCCTTCTTTTACGCACTCATACCAGTCCTCACTTTCAACAGGCGGTTCGTGTTTTACCCCTATCCCTAAGTACTCTTTATCTCCTATCCTATTAAAATAAGTCCATTCACTTGTACTCACTTATTCCCCTCCTCTGTTGAAGATAGATATTCATTAATACTAATCTTCTGCATAAAATTCCACATTTATATTAATTTATTTTTCACTTGGAGATATCCAACCATAATCTTCAGGAGTTGGCATTTTACCTTTTTCTCCATTACTTTCCCATCTATCGTATGCTGCTTCATATTTATACCATCTCGTGTCATTTTTAATCTCTGGAATCCACCATTTTAAAAATACTATTATTAATGTGCCCACTAAAATTACAGGAGATAAGATCAACAAAGTTTCCATTCTATATCACTCCCTATAATTTAATCCTTAACCATCCTAGAATCTTATTAAATGCCTGTAACTCAGCTTCCATTATGTATTCTTCATATGTAATCAATCCACGTCTATAATACCTATCCATCTTAGCAGCTCTAATAATATTCATAAACTACCCTCCCTACAGCTCGTAAAGAGTAACTCCATAATCACTGAATATCTCATCAATTATCTTCAAGATTAGCTCGCTGCTACCTCCACCTAGTCCTGCTCCTATGAATCGTGGGATGGCAACACTTTTATTATGCTTCTTAGCTCTTAATTTTAACTCTGACAATCCCATTTTTAATGCCGTGTAATCTGTATGTATCCCTGTTCTTCCGTATGTAAGTTGACCAAATATATTTGCTATGTATTTATTTTCTTCTACTTTTACAATTTGCGTTTTACCTAATAACATTTTCCTGTCTTCTGAATAATGCTCAGATAATTGCATGTATCTCTCATATGCTATGGGATATTTCTTTCTTATTTGAGCAGCTATTCCGGCTCCAAATTTTCCTTGTGCATTTACTTGATGAGCAATAATATTTTCACTAGCTTTGAGAATGTCTCCTTTAACTATAATATAAATATCTATCACCTCTTATTTAGTTATTTATTAATTTAACTCTATAAGTCGATTATAAATGACTATCTTGATTTTGTAAAGTAGTTTATGATAAAATATATTTACTATCCGTAACGACCCTTACTGGATATAGATGTACGTTTTTGCTGACACCGTTAGTTTCTGACTGACGGTGTTTTTATATGCTCACAATTCACCTTGTTCCCTATGTACACAATAACAATATATAAGAATCGAAACGCTATCAACATACCATAATCCAAACTTATTATTTCCGAACCTTTACAATCCTCTCCAAGATAACCACTCTCCTAATCATTAATTAATTTAACGACTTAATAAAGCCATGTACCCTTTAGTTAAATCAGCTTTAACACGTTTAGCATAAGCACGTTCTTGAGCTTTACGTTGTTTCTCTAAGATCACTTCACATTTTGCATCTGTCATTGATTTAACCTTACTATCTTTTTTGTAATCGTTTAATTGTACTACTGTATTCATTATTAATTCCTCCCTTTTATCTTGCGAACCTTTAAGTTAATTTCATTTTATCATGATAAAAGAGAGAAATCAATACATTAATTTAATTTTCTGCACGACAAATAAACCTCTATTTTTACAGGTTTTGAATGTTAGCCGTGTAGAAAGTAGTCTTTTTTTCTGTCTTGATGTGAATTACCTGTAGCTGAACATTCTTTTTTGCAGCTATTAAGTTTTTTCCAACAAAAAGTACATTTATAACGATCTTTTACTTTCTCATCTGCTTGTAATTTAATTGGTAAGTATGCCATTTCTAATTGTCTGACTGTGTATTTCTTGATCATTATGCATAACCATCCTTCTCACAGTTGCTCATAAATTGTTCTTAAAAATCAAAAATGAAAAGTGAGAACAATTTCCGTAAAATACAAATGACACACAGCTTAATAGCCATGTGTCATAAAAAGTTTCCTGTGCCAATTTTTTATTATTAATTCTCTTATGTATTCTACACTAGATGTACACATTCAGTCAAACATTTTCTAAATTTAATTACTTATCTGATAATATTAGCTGCGACCTGGTTGAGCTTGGTACTCTTCTGAAGCTGAGTTTTCCATATGTACTGCTGTTACACCACCACCAGCGACAGCTACGATAGCGATAACTGCCACTAAAAGTTTCTTTTTCATATTTTCACCTCCCTTCAGGCTTTTATTATTAAGCTAATAAAGCTTCGATCATAAAATCTTCTTCACCTAATTTTTCAAGTTCAATGATAGGCATTTTTCTATAGTGTTTATCTCTAGCATTCTTAAAGTGTACTACAGACTTAACATGATATTTTCTTTCGTTAGTCAATAGTCCTTTGTAAAAGTAATAGAAAGCCATATCAATATTGTCTGCATTTTTTTCTTCAAGTGAATCTAAACATCTTGCTGCTGCCTCTCTGTTGCCGACTGATAGGTAGTAAAAAGCAGCATTGTAATCACTGTAGTCTTCTTCAGGATGTGTGTCGTTGTTGTATTGATGCTTCTTCCAATAGCACATACAAAAGTCTATGCTATTCTTAACTTGTATCATTCTAACTTGATCATTAAAGTCATTAGCCAATTTTAAGGCTCTGTCGAAGTATCCCATTGCGATATCGTAGTCATGCATAATATATGCATTACCCATATCCATTAGTACATAAACATCTGATGGACATAGCTTGTGAACAAGTAAAGCTTGCTCTCCCATTTTTTCAGTAGCTTTTTGATCCCCTTGTCTTAAAGCAAGAGATACCTTAGTTGTATTCAACCTTTTTGTAAAGCTGTCTTTAATATAGCCTTTCTTTATTTCATTTTCATATCTTAAAATTGTTTTGAGTTTATCATCCGCAAGCTCAAATTTAGTTTCTCTTATATAAGCCTTCACCAATAGCATATTTGAAAGAAATTTCATTTCCTTTGACTTTGGACTTAACTCTTCTATCTGTGAGGATATATCATCACTTGAAAATGTATTTGATTTTAAGCTTAATTCATAAACCCCATACCATTCTTTACCTTTGCTGTTAGTAGAAGTTTTTAATCTTTTTACTAAAACGTCCAGCATTTTACTCTTTTCAAAAAGTGACGCATACTCAACTGCATCTCTTATGAACTGGTTGTTAGGATCAAGGTCATTGCAATATTCAGTGAAAACTTCTTCATGGTTATTTGGAAACAAAAACTCAACTAGCTCCAGCATAGCGTCAAGGTTATCGATTTCTTTAGTCTCACCACTCACAAATTTATAAAGCTTTTGCGGTTGATTAATTCCTTTGATCTTTGCGGCTCTAACTGCTAACCCCGTGTCATCTTTGAATTTATTATCCATCATTTGCTTTAATTTAATCATGCCCATCTCTTTTCACCCTCCCCCATCTTATGTCTTAACCCCTATTTACATATTACCATTTTATCTCTTGTTTGTCTATATTATTTATTAATTTACCTCTATTGTTTTAATTTAATTTTTCTAGCATGAATTCTGTATTAATGTTAGCTCTTTTTACTACACGTTTCATAATTTCTTCTAGTTCATCTGTAGATGGATTACCGTAGAAGACTGTGTATTGCTCCTTCTTGGACATACATGGATAGATGTGCTTCATGAAAATATTCATTTCAGAATCGTAAGTCATTTCTTCGATTTCTTCTTTTTGTTGTTTTTCAATTGCTTTATTATGTATACTAATTACGTTGCTGTGATCTTGTAGGTCTGTCGTTAACATCCTAGTCACCTCTCCCTCATTGGTATATCTTTATATTACACCCATATAAATACAAAGTCAACACTTATTTACTATATTTATTAATTTTATTATAAAGAAAATAAACCGCCTATTTAGACGGTTCCTAAGTATAAAAACATTTATTTAATTATTAACTTTGCATTCTTATTCTTTGCTTCAATTAAACCTTTAAGCTCCAGTAATTCCTTAATTTCCTTGTGACCTACCTTAATATTCTTTACTGACTCGATAATCTCCTCATAGCTTAAAGTTGTTACCATTTCTTCAATCTGTTGTTTGTTTAACATATCAATCATCCCCTTTGTTGGTATACTTCAATATACGCAGCTATACTTGTCAAAGTGCTAATTAAATTAGCGATATGTAAACTTTTTTTTATAAACAAAAAGACTGCCTATAAGACAGTCTCCTTCTTAATGCTCCTCATACACCAATAATGCTGAATAAACCATTATACTAGTGCTTTTAGCTTCATCTGTATTAAATTTCACATCAATGTATTTACGATCAGTTGACTCAAGAAAATCATTAATTTGCTCATCGATAGGTTTTTCAGTTATAAAATCTGTAAAGAATAGCTTTGTTTTAATCACGGTGTCACTCCTATTGCTTATAAAGTAATTTCATTATATAGTATCCTTTTACCTTTATCAACAACAAAAAAAGACCGTTGACCGGTCAATATTGTCTTAAATATTTACTTCTTATAATCAAATAATACATGATGAATATCATAGAGAAGCTGGTTAATTAACTTTTTATTTAGCTCATAGAACTGGAACTTCAATATCGAATCTTCTTTCACAGTAATCAATGATGAGTAAATTGTCTTTAGTTTTAGAAACTCATCATATTTATTTAATAACTTCAATTGAGCAACAAAGAATCTAATTTCTACAAATTTAACAGCGTTTTTAGCTCTAATTGTATCTATATCCTTACCAGCTAAATAAATTGCCCCAAATTGTTTCTCTAAATTAGGATGATGTATTTCATATGTGGAATGGTTCTTCGTAATGAGTTCTGTAGGCAATCCCCAAATGTTCAATGTGAGAGCCATATGACCCTTAACTGATTCTGCTTCTTTTAAATCAATAATGTATCCTAAATCTCTCATTAATTTCACTCCCCTTTTTAGGATAAAAACATCATTTCATTGAAAGTTATTCTTTATTTTTTATCAACTTAATAGATTCTATCTCTTTACCATAGCATAATTGCTCACTTTTTTTCTTTAACTCTTCTCTGAATTTTATCGTAGCTTCTTCACTTAATTTTGGAGGTTTTCTTTTCTTAAAACTCATTAAGTATCATCTCCCTTTTTATATTGTTAGAAAACCACCAATCTAATGAATTGGTTTGACTGTTACTGTTGCAGGATCAGAATGAACTACTACATGCTTTCCTTCAAGTTTTTCATGTTCTATAATTTCACCAATCTTATATTTCTTTACTTCAACCATAAAGCTAATAAAATTCGTACCGTCTTCACGTAATAAAAACATAGTCATTTAATTCTTCCTCCCATTCTCTATAAATTCACTATTCAACTGAATCAAAACTCTTTGTACTCTTGCAACAATAGGTGAAACATCTTTATGTGCTTGCTGGATAATAAGAGCTAATGATACCAACCATTCACCGTGTCCTTTATTTACCTGTGTTTTAATAGAGCTTTTTCAAGCAAGAGCATAAGTGTCTCATTAATACTGCCGCCATTTTGAGCACATTCTAAGGCTGTCTCATATATTGAAGTTTTTCTAATTTCATCTGCATTCACTTTAAACATCCTCCGTTCAATTTTCACTATTCCATTGAATTAATTGACAGGTTCTCCATTCTCATCATACTGGACATCACCATCTAATTGTGGTAAATTCTCGTCTTGCCATTGTTTCTGTTCTTCTGGAGTCATCTCTGCCCATTCAATCTGACTGTCCACCCAAGGATCACCGCTATACTTAGGTGCAGCTTTTTGCTCAGCTTCCCATTCTTCACGATCCTTTTGTTGATAGTATTCATCTGTTTCTTTTTCATTCTTATGTTCAATATCTTCTTCTGATAATCCACTTTCATCTTCTTGAGTAGCTTCAGCATTCAATTCAGCCTCTACTTCTGCTTCTTCAGCCCACGTTTCTGCTTGGTGAGCTTCATAATTATCGATTGTTTCCTGACTAACAGGAGAGTCTTCTTGTTTCTTTTGAGCTGCTACACGTTGTTCTTCGGCAATCTTTTGTTGTCTTTGTTGTTCAGCTATTTCTGCTTGTCGTTTAGCTTCAGCTTCTTCCTTTGCTTTCTGTTCTGCTAACTCTTTAGCTTTTCTTTCCTCTTCAACCTTTTCATCGTGAGCACGTAATTCCTTTTGTTCATCTTGAATTTGTTGAGATTCAGATTTCTTATCTAATTCTTTATCTTCTGACTTCTTTTCAGATACGTTTGCAGCAACTTCCTTCTTAGGAGTTTCAACTTTCTTATCTTCATCATTACTACAAGCTCCCATAGTTAAACTCAAAGACAACAAAACACTGCCAACTAACAACTTTTTCACGGAATTCTCCCCTTTTTTGTTAATTATTTACGCAAATTTCAGACCAATTCACTTCAACTTTATTATTGTTTGCATCAGTAATCCACTCACCATTATATGTGCATTTACTCATAGTTTTCTTTAAATCTTCTAAACTGTCAAATGTAGCCGTATGCGGTACTCCTCTAAGCATTTCAGGTGTATCCCATCCTGTAGGAATCCAGTTTAATTTATACTTAGCCATTATACCTCCTCCTTTTATCTGATCACATTTTTTTGATTTAAAGATTTTCATCGTACATTCTTTACTCTTAAAATATGCAAGGTCTTCAATCGTATATGTTTTGTTATCATAATCTCTTCTTGGGACTTTTAATGCGACAAATAAATCATTAGGAATTTACTGAAACATATAGTCCTCCTTACAGGTTAAAATTTCTGTAGCCATTCTTAGTTGCTGAAAAGATTTTGTTGCTTCTTTAAAGGCTTTAATGGATTCCTTAAATGCTTTTAATGACTCATTCATTTAAATGCTCCTTTCTTTCAAATACTCGTTTTAAATAGTATGCTTCCTTTTAATCTCGTCAACTTCTTCTATGCTCAATTGACGATCCTTACCTTTTCCGCACTTATGACATCTTCTCTTCTTAGCAGCATACTCACCTACTATATCTTGCTTAGGAGGAGCATAATGACCACATTCAAACACCTCATAATCAAGACCACATAAGCTGTCTTCAGATGTTTTAATATTTACATAGCCTACAATTTTCCTTAAAGGATGACTATTTGTTCTCACACTCGTTACACCTCTCTTAATCTTCTAAGCAGATATCTCACGTTTAAAAACATATCTACCATTAACAACTGTAACTAGCTCCCAACCCTTTTGACCAACTGAGTTCAAGGCTGGTAGAAATCCATAGTATCTATTTCCTTGCATTTCATAAATCGTTACTTCATCTCCACCTACACATTTCATTTCTTCATATTCAAACTTCATCCTTATCACTCCTAATATTCAAATAAAATCCTTGTTTTCTTGAAAGTTAATTTTTCGTTCAATCTACATGTGATATACTGTAGTTATCATCAATTCCACTGAGGTGAATGCCTGTTGCCTAAATTCATGTCTTACGTTTATATTTTGCAGATTTGCTTAGTTGTATCAAACTTATATTCATTTTTGGTTAGCTTATTCTTAGGAGAGCCATCTTATATATCCTTCATTGTATTTGTGTTAGTTGGATATTTCGTTTGGACTCGTAATCCTATATTTAATGATCTTATGGAGAAGTGGGGATTTAGAAAATAATCTTCACTCCTCCACCCTTTCAAAATCAGGTAAATAAACTGGTACAGCCATTTCATAAACTCTTCCATATGCTTCATGCGTCAGGTCTTCATTTCCTGAGTAAGTAAATAATTTTCCATCACTACGTCTTCTTAAGCTATCACCATCTTGTAAAGGCTTGCTGCTATCTTCTACTATTGTATATTGTTCCATTTGAAATTGGTCATTATCTTTCTTAAAGAGGATGAATTTATTAAGTTCAAAGCTCCAGTAGTATCTATCTGTTCGCTTCCCATCTTCCCAAATATCAACTCTAGAATGTTCTAACCACTCTTCTTCTGCATTTAATATCTCATTGAATGCCTCCTCTAATGAAACACCTGCATAAAGTATTTTCTCATCCATTGCAAATTCTTTAATAGCTACATAAACTACAGTCATTTACTCATCCCCTTTGTTATCTCTTTCCATTATACGACTTTGCATATGTCTACGTCTTCCTAAATTGTAAATCATTTGATTATATTCTTCTTCTCGATCCTTCTGCTGATTTTTAAAACATTCATTAGTTTCAAAATCATAGTACATCTGTGCATAATGCTTAATTATACTTCTATATACATTGTCCCTTGTGTAACGATTTTGAGAATCTGCTACAGTCTCTTTTGTAGCCAATCGCATTGTCTCAAGAGCCTTGTCTATGCATCTACTATACAGTTCTTCATTATTAATTTCACTATTCATAACTAAGCTCCTCTCTTAAAAAAGCTTATCTTATCTAAATTTTTATTCTTTAATTTTATTAGTATGACCTATGAAAGACCATCCTTTCGATTCAACAAATTTAATAAACTCCTCTAAAAATTCATCATGACCGATTTCTTTACTATCTCTTAACACTGTACCATTAATCTTAATTCCTTCTACTCGCTTTTCATCATAAGCTGAATCCTTGTCGTTATCCCATGTATCTCTTAATGAATCGTTTACCATGCCATAAAATTCATTTTCCTCATCATTTCTTTTCATCAACATTCTCCTTTAATTATTTTGCTTTAAAAAGAGAGAAGCAATTAATTTCTACTCAATCGCTCATATTCTGTTTCTAGTTTATATACACGTTTGTTCAATGCCTGCGTCTTATCTTCAACGTCTTGATCTACACGTTTTAAAATTGCAATAACATCTTCATTCTGACTAACTTCAATCCGACTAACTGTTTGTTCAATATTATTGATTTTCTCTTTGATTTCTTTTTGCCCCTGTTCCAATCCATTTAATTTAGTTAAAATTTGCTTTAGAATATCTTCCATTGCTATTCCTCCCTGTAATTATCTTTAATCTCATTCAAATCAATATGAAGAATCTTTGCTACTTTTATCAAGTCATATGCTGTAAAGCAATCTGTTCTGAGTTTTGTGATAAGCGACTTATAGTTGATTCCAGTCCTATCGGCAACCCATGTTTTTCTACGACCCTGGTCTTCAATTTTTTCTAGAATGATTTCGTTTATCTTCATTATAAACTATCCTTTCTTATTCTTCTTCCTATTTTAATTATACAGTGAGGATATAGCAATGTCAATCCGATTTATTTTAATTAAATTCACTAAGGATGAAATTAAAGAACTATTCTCATTAAAAGACTTCTTTTCTATAGACTTCTTAACTGATGATGCATTTTACAATCAGCGCAATTCCAGTAAGCATAGAAACTATAGCGGCAATTCCTCCACCATAAACAATTAAATTTCCTAAAGGACTGTATCCTCCTACGTAGTGCGTGTTTCCTTTTACATGTAGCACTCTATACATTTTATCACTCATAATAATCTTCCTCCCTTTCATCATATGTAATTACAACCTCTCCATCATCATGCTGCTTTCTTAATCTACAATAAGTTTCATCATTACATTGAATATCTACAAGCTGATCAGTATTTAAGTCTCTGTAAACGAGTCTGTATTCCATGCTCTCACCTCAATATTTATTAAGCAACTCATCTAGCAACTCATTTAAAGCTTGCATGTGTTCACTAGTCATCGTTCCCAGAGGTTTACCAACAAACCACCATTCGCCTGTTTCACGATTAAACTCAATCGACATAACAGTTACTCCATTTTGATCTTGCTCATAATCATATAAGCTATATTGACTAACTCTAGCATTCCCACCGATATTTTCAAATTTCATCATTAATCTCTCCTTTTATCTTCTGTCCTCAAAAAAGTCTGAAGCCTTAACCATTAAATCAACTACAACAATTATGACAGCTCCCAATACTCCGAAATAATTTAAGACTGGCACGAAGATCATCAACCAGTCTTTATCTCTGAATGACAATCCTCGATATGCATTTGAAATATTATACTTATACAGGTATCCTAGAAATGTTACCAACGCACAGACAAGGTAAAATACGAAATAAATCACCTCTCTATCACTCCCCTATTAAAATACTTACCTACTGAAATATTTCTTTAGCTCTTTTTGCCATCCAGACAATCTCTCTAAGTTGCTCAGGTGTTATTCCCTCTTTCTTCATTCTTAAGATGAATTCCACCCATTCTTGACTCAATCCATGATTAGGTAAAGCTTGCTTTTCTCCGAAGAAGTATCCCACAGAAACTCCGTAATAGTCAGATAGTTTTTTAAGTAGTTCCGGTGATGCAGTGTAAGTTCCCTTTTCTACTTTACTTAAATTACTTTGATCATAGCCAATGTCCTCAGCTACTTTTATTCTTGATAGCTTTCTATTTTCTCTTAGCTGTAATAATACATTGCCGATGAATTTATTCATTTTTTTGTTTCTCCTTATATTTTCTGTATAAGTTTAAAGTTTTAAGCTAATTTAATACCAATCATTCCCACAGAAATGATTCAATCTACTTTCAGTTGGAATATAGAAAGATTCAGTTTCTTTAGGTTTACTTCTCTCGAAAGAACCAAAATCTTTATAGCTTATGTCTAAATTAACATACTCTTCATCATGGGACGCAATTTGATACTCGCATCCTGCCTTTAATAAAGCCCACACCTTACCAATGTTCATTTGAGCATCAGAACTATCTCGATCATCCCATTTAGATTCATCTACAATTGCTTTCTCACATAGTTGAATTAAATATTCTCTTGTTAGAGCTGTTCCACTGCCTTTTTTGAATTCATCGTCAAATTTAACTAATTCATTTTCAGAAATTCTTCCTTCATTTAAGATGTATTCGTCCCATCCTTTGTACTCACAAACCTTGCTCCATAAACCTAAGTTCTGAATTTGCTTCACTGTTAACTCAATAACTGCCATACTTATCTCCTCCTTAATCTCTTTAAAACTCTAACTTTATTTAATAGGCATCACTTATATAATCGTACAATTTCTCAGTTATTTTACATTCTGCTCCATCATCCATAAATATTATTCGATACTCTGTGTAATCTTTCCAAGGAACCGGCTTCAATGTATACAATTTGTATACATCTCCACCTTCTAAGCGCTCAATTAGCTCATCAGTTGAAATAACTCCACTCATGTTAGACACTCTCCTTTAGAATTAATTACATTAGTATTAGCTCCAGCCGTTATAGTTTGGCTTCTTAGAAAGTGCTCCTCCGTTTAGCGGTTGCAATACTTCCCATTCAATTGTTTCAATCTCATCAGATTTGTGTAAATATTCATTTGCGTAATCACTGGCATACTTACCTACTTCATCAGGAGTACCCTCTTTTGTCTGACTGAAGATTTCTTTCTCACCTTTTTTATTAATAATAGTAAAGTAGATTTTTAACATTATAAATTCCTCCTAATATTTTAGTATAAAATAGTTCTTTTAACGGCTTAGTACGTTGATACTTCTTCAATTTTTCTCATAGTAGTAAAGCCTTCATCAGTCTTAATAGTCACCATCCCATTTCCCACAGCCATGACAACTCCAAATACTAATTCCTCATCGATAATTACTTTGTCTCCTCTTTCCATCTTCATATCCCCTTTGCTAATTGACTCACAATTGTAAATCTTTCTCTATCTTTTTCACGATACCATGTAGCTTCTTTAGACGTTTTTGATTTTCTTCATCTAGATCGTCATCTCTCTCATCTTCTAATTCTTCTATAGCATTCTGAACTGTCCAATACAGATACTCTTTCTCTTCTTTTGTTAACCTCACAACTTTTCCTCTTTTCATTCAATAAAATGATTAACTTACTTAGAGTTACTTACATTACACGCAGAAACTTTACATTGTCCGTGAAAACTTGTTCGTATCTGATTGTTGCATCACCTATTTTACTAAGCATTTGCAATTCACTTTCCAAAGCCTCTGACCATGTATTAAAACCATGTTCTTCTATGCTTTCCTTGTTGTTTATTCCTTCTATAATCCACTCTAGGTTAGATATGATATCTTCTAAATCACTGACTAATTGATACTTAACAGCTTTTCTTGGATTGTATTTACATAGCTGAGCTTCTTCACTGTGAATCTCCCGTAATTGCGGTAATAAAGCTTCTGCTACAAATTTCACTTCAAAGTCGCTTAAATTATCTAGTAGATACTTTTTAATTTCTACTTTATTTCTCCAGCTAGGCATCATAATCGACTCCTTTACTAAAACTATTATTATGTATTTGATTCGATGTATTAGTTTATTTTACCTTTTATTTAACTATTTTGAAATGAATAAATGCTGCTATTCCACCTATTCCTGTCATAAACACTAAGAATCTTGCTAATGTATAGACCACTAAAGTAGTTTCACTCATTATCATTCATCCCCTTTAGATTAGATTCTTTCAGCTAAAACCTCTTCGACTAACTTGCAAGTTGATGTGATTCCTTTTTCTTCGAGTCTTTCTTCTAACACAAGCCTTTCAATATAACCCTCACAAACTTGACTCTTATTCTGATTGTCTTCAGACCATTCAATGAAGTACATCTAATCATCTCTTTTCATTTATTAATTTAATTATATTGAGGTTTTTTAAAATTTATTCTTATGAAAATAATCTTGTAAGGATAAAAATGATGATCACCCACATTGGAACAGATAATAAAATTCCGTTTAATAAACCTTTGAAAAATGTTAATTCCTCATTCATTTTAACACCTTCTCTTTTTTTTTATTTGTTTTTATTTATATCTTATTTACAGTATAGCATCAATTTTCCATAATATCAACATTTTTTTATTAATTTAACTATTTATTTTTAAAAGTAAGGGGCTAAATGAACTAATCCACCTAACCCCTTTTATTAATTACTTGGTTCCTAGTTTACGATTCTGTTCTTTTAATGCTAATTTATTCTTTAATTTGTTTTCGAATTCTGCGCTAAATACCTCTTTGTCGATTGCATCACAGAATACTTCAAATAGCTCTTCTTCATTTAAATCCAAAGGACGTAAGATCAATCGCTCATTATTCTTTTTATTTGGCTTGTAATAAGCAAATCTGATTTCAAAGTCCTCTTTTTCTTTTACATAAATACGTTCAATGGTGCTTACATGAGTTCCTTTATCTAATCTACCTTGCTTAATCAATTTACAGTAATCAGTTTCTTTTAGCACTTTTTGTTCCACTACATCGCTGCTATTAAACTCAGGAATAACTTTCATATCAAGAAGAAATTTACCTATTGCAGTATTGATTAAAGCGTTGTTCGAAACATTCAATTGTTCACCCAGTATATCCAAATTATCCGTTAAATACTGACTCAAATACATATTCATACGGTGTGTAGCTTCTCTGTTTACACTCATTTTAACACTCTCCTTATTTTATGTTAATGTAACACTTTTATCTCTATGGTGTTATATTAACACATCCATAAAAAGGAATGCAACCTTTTTCTAAAATTTATGTTATTCTTTTTAAAGATAATTGAGGTGATAAAATGAGTGAAGAAAAGATTGAATATGATTTGAATAAAGTATATGAATACGCTGAACTTCCTGATAAAAAATCAGGGTGCTGTGATAACTGTGATGGAGTTAAATTCAAAAACTATGTAGCCAATGGAAAGTTTATTAGAACATGTACAAATTGCGGAATGAAAAAGAGCATCTAGTTTAATCTAAATGCTCTTTGTTTTATGTATTAAGATAGTCCAACGAGAATTTCCATCATGTCTTTTACTAAATCCTCTTCATGAATTACATTCATCACTGTATATTTTTGCTTAAGTGTGCTCAACTTATACTCATTCTTACCTTCTTCAACACGCTTTGCTTGGATTTCTTTATGTTTATTATTAACTCGCTTTTTAAAGTCAATTCCATGCCTATCTTCAATAATACGATAAACTTCTGATCGTGCTTGTTGTTGGGTGATTCCTTTGTTACGCGCATATGTATTAATCGCTCTATCTACTTTCTTACTGTCTGGTGTCTCAGTTAGATAATTTTTCATTTGTACAACATTTTCTTCAATTTGTTTCATTCGCTTTTCTTGCTCAACAAACTGCTGTGCATACATGACCAACATTTCTGCCTGACTCATTGGAGCATTATTAATTGGAGCCACACTATTTAATTCTTCTCTCATTTCAAAGTATCCATCTAAAAGTTGATCGTACAAATCCCAAGACTTGTCATCATCAAACATTTTAATTAGTTTTGCATATCCTCTTTCTGAGAGTAGATAAATATTATTCGCATTTCCAACTTGAGCTTTTGTTAAAATACCTGTCTCTAAAAACAAGTCCGTCTGACCGACCTGTTTAATATCAATCAAATCGATATTATCTTTGAAGCGTTTTCTGTTATTATTAATAAGCTCATTGATTTTTTTCAGCGGTTTTTCATGAATGTCTGATATATGTTTAGCTAACATTGATTTCTTGCCTACACCAAACCCTCCACTTATATTAGGAATTTCAACTCCACAAACTGTACTAATTTCTTTGACCATTAAATTACTCATCCACACATCCCCTTTAATTTTAATTATTATATGAAACCGGTACTCCATCCACCTTGTTCTTTAGCATTTGAATTTTGTAATATGCCTCATCTAAGGAAGCTTCTTGAATAACTGCCCTTTGTAGTAGATACAGACTGAATACCGAATTGAGTACCGAATAAACAATAAGTATAATTAATACTAATTTTATTAATTTAATTATAACCACCTCCTTTTCAACTTAAAATCAGCTTTTTATCCATAAATTATCTTGATTAATATTGCTCCTAAAATAAATCCTAAAAATAAAAATCCCTCCAACATCTAATCAATCCTTTTCCGCATACCGTTTCAGTATGTTGTATAAGATATATGAGCCAACAAGACCTACAGCAACAATAGCAATCGGATATATTATCACAATCATATACAATCACCTCTGTTTAAAATAAGGTTTTTACTTTGAATTATTGCATTTTTTTTCGTATTCATCCACTCGTTTATCATGACAGTCCCAGCAGATAGCTTCGTGATGTTCGTTCCCCCATTTTTCGTTTAACTCTTTACACTTTTTACATACATTCTCTTTCATATTAAAACTCCTTTATCGGTTAATCAATACTAAACCACATACCCCAAACATTATAAATACTGCTAAAAACAGGATCATCCCGAATGTATCTAGTCTCAATATCAACCAACTCTCTATATTATTTATTTGATTCTTTAACAATTTCATTACATGTAGAATAACATCTGTAATCGCAGAAATCCGTTTTATCAAATAGCCTTAAGTATTCGCCACATTGCTTACAACGTTTACGCTTTAAAGGGTTCTTCATATGCTCACCTACTTTCAAGAAAATCAGGATTTTGTTGAAACTTTCATTGATTTATTTTCTTTTTCTAGTTTATAAATTGATATACGTTGTTCCCTTATAATTTCAAATAATGGATCAAGAGCTTCACTGATATATCGCTTATAAAATCCATTGGAATCATAACTTACAACATCACTATATATTTGCTGAGTTGTCTCTTTTCTAATTTTACGTAAATTGGTCATATTTACCCCTCCTAAGAATCTCATTATATCAATGTTTTCAAACTCGAATATTTAAATAAAATGACGATTTTCTTTAAAGAGAAGCTAAAGTTACATTAAGCAGCCTTAGTTCAATTCTCTTCTTTCCGCAAATGACTGCTTCAACATATCATAAGCTTCTTGGTTAGTTAAAATCTTATCCTTTGTAATTTGGTGCATAGTTTTCTTAGTGATCCTTATTCTATTCCTTTTCTTGCCCTCTAGCAGCATGTCAGCTATTTTATCTATTTTCTGCTTTGCTTCTTCCGCTGTTTTAACCGGTGCTTCTTTCTTGAATAACATAATGTATCCCTCCTGATGACAATCTGTATACATTATATTTCATTATTAATTTAATTAGAAGAAATACTTTATCAGTTTTAAATAAATGAGCTTATTCGACTATAGAAAGAGAGGGTAGAGGATCATTCTACCCAATACTTATTCAACATTTTAGGTAACGATGGACAGCTTACATTATAAGTAGAAAGCTGCCTATAGAACTTATTCACTATCCCTGTTTTGTCATAACCTTCTCTCTTATATAGAGAAAGTAATTTTTTAAAGTCTCTTTCCATTTTACTTTCTTCTGTTAGGCTCTCGTCAAATTTTATCTCTACTTCAGCAGTCGTCATTACCATTTTTAATGTCTTCTTCAAGAAAAACTTAGTTGGGTTTTTATAAGTGTCAAGTAGAAAATCAACAAATCTTTCATCGTTCTTCACAGAGGCTCATCTCCCTTTTATTGGAATTTAGCAAATGATATTGAAACTTATCACCATGTTATTCTTCATATATATGGAAAGTTCCTTATTTATTGTGTGTAATTTGTTATATTTATAAACATTTATCTATAAACTCTCTAATTTCATCTAATGTACTAAATCGATTAAAGTCATCTGCTGCGCTATTCAATACAGCCGAAGCTTCCTCTCGTGTTCTGTGAATACCATAATCAAACTCTTCCCAATCTTCTCCTTCTTCTATAATGATACTTGCAGACCAATCATTATATACTCCACTTTCATTTAATACTTTTCCTATTTTCATAAGTCCAGCTCCTTTAATTCTTAATCAGTAATATCAATTTCATAGTTCAACATCGCACTATACAATTTGAATGGGATTTTATTTTTATACTCCTCTGCAATCTGTTTAATATAGTTTTCTTTGAATTCCTTATAGGCATAGAAAGCCTCTTCTGGTGTATCAAAACTTCCTACTGTTACTCGTTTTCCATTTCCAATATTGCATTGAGATATATATTTTCTTCTAATATCACTGAAATGAACGCCTATTGGCAAGTTTCCTCTAGTTGCTTTTATTTTCACAAATAAACTATTTATTCTTTTAGGGACAAATATACAAACTTCTGAACTGTAAATTTTATTTCCTTTAATTAATATATCTTTATCCAATGTCATCTTTTCATCTTGAACTTCGTAATAATTTTCATCATACCAACCTCCAAAGTTTTGAAAGTTGTGCCACTCATCGCTTACGTAGCATCCTTTATATGTAGGCTCTTTTTCTTGGAATTTCAAATCATAACATCTGTTAAACATTCCGTGCCAAGACGTATACTTTTGAGTAGCTTTACGACTGACGGTAGGTTTGTGTTTACCTTCTCCGATATAACCAACGCTATAGGTGTTCTTGTCATAAACATTTCTTACCTTTCCTTTGATGAATCCGTTCCAATGTGTACGAGTTAAATATCCACTTTCAACAAATTTGACAGTAACATTTTTTTGCGTTAGTATACTCTACGATTTCCATTAATGAACCAAAGCTATTGTAGTTTGTCTCTCCGATTTTATCTTGTTTATTCACTATAATTCCCTCCTTTAAATTGTCCAGTTCGATATATACCTTCTGTTACCCCATATCAAAACTCATAAAGCTAAAATAATTTTTACACTTTTCCTTAACCTTCAAAAAGTCACCGTTCAATACACCCCTGCTGTTACCCCGTGCAGAAAATAACAGACCTGTTTTAAATTCACACAAATTTTCCAGCCGCCAACTAAATTTCACCCAGTCTATTTAGGGGTCGCTGTTACCCCATATGAAAAATGAGGCAACAACTTTGAAAGGTATCATTATATTTAATTAATTAATTTAACTCTATTATTGTAAGGCTGTTTATTTTAGCTTCTAATACAGTTAAAATCATTCATGAATATCTAATCATTCAATCTATTTAAAATCTCTTACAATTGATTTCAAGCTGTTACAACGTCTCTTTCTTTCTGTATTAAATAGATTACATATTGTTTAGCATCTTTTAATGTTTCATTTGTCTTCATTGCATAAACTTCTTTACCTTTGTAGAAAATTCTAAATGTTCCCCAGTTCTTAGCGATGTAATAACCATCTAACTCATACATGCGAACATTTTGATGTGTGTCTGTTGACTTGGTAACTGTTCTGAAATTATATTCATTCACAGAAACATTTGATACAGCTTTCTTGATAATTTCTTTTTCTAACTTTTTAATATCTCTCTTCGCTTTTTCAATAGCTCTATCTATGTTGGAAGTTAATTCAACTAATTCTAACATCAATTTAGTGCTTCTATCCATTTCCTTATTATATCTATTCATATTACGCCCTGATCTACCTGTAACCGCCCAACTTGGATTATTTGCTTTAACAGTTAATTGTTTTACATATACTTCATGATATTTCTTTTTATATCTTTGCAAAGAGTTTTTTAGATTGTAAATTATACTCTCCTTGTCGGTAGTTGAAATAATTTCTTTTACTTTGTTTGTGTAATCCGTGAAATGTTCTTGTAAATCCTTGTTATGATCTTTTTTCTCTCTTCTAAAAATCCAATTTGAATCATTTTCTCTGTTCACTAGTTCCTCACTAACTGTATACTCTGTACAATCATCAATATTAATATCTTCATATGTTACAGTTTCATCATTAATACTACCGTTTGAAAGCTCTTTTGCTAATTGGACTGTTTTGTTGTTCTGTTTGCTATACCAGCACTTATTCCGGCTACTATAGCGGAACTTATTAGCTTTTAGAAGCGCTCTAACCTCTTCATTAGGCTTTTCACTAAAATAAATCTCTACTCCATTCTGTTCTTCATTTAGTTTATAAGCGATTCCTGAAGCTGTTGAATTATCAACCTTAGCAACTTCTTTTTCTTCTCTAGTCTCATTGTCAAATTCATGTAATAACTCTGTTGGATCAAAAGTTTGATTTAAATAACTGCTACTATAAATTTTATGACCTTCTTTGTTAAAATACATGAACGAATTCATCTTGTGATTATTAATTTTAAAATGTAAGATTGCTTTTTCATTCTCATCTTTTCCCTTATGAACAGCGACAAAAGTATATTTATCTGAACCTTTCCAGCGGTTGCAAATGCGGTTAATAACTTTGTTTTGTGCATCTGTTAAGCTCTCATGATGGAATAATACTTCCAGTTCTTCACCTTCATTGCTGTATACTTTAATCAATTGCAATTCGTCTGTTGGGTATGCGTATCCTTTACCTCTCTCAATTCCTTTTTCATCAATCGAAAAGCAGAATCTTGAAGCGTTCTCTAAGTTAGTATTTAAGCATTCTAATACAATTGAGTTTGTCTTATCATCTTTATATATTGTTAACGGTTTTACATGTTCTTTCTCTAAGCGAGTATTTAAAGTTTCAAGCTGCTTTTCATTCATTTTACCCTCTAATGTATCAGCTTTAACAGTCTCTTGCTTAGAGCTGAAAATAAGATGTAAAACAGGATAGCTGGCTTCTAAATAATTCATATCTTCTTCACTTAAAGAAACATTATAGTTGTTAATATAGTCAGTTAACTCATTAACTAATTGTGCTTTCTCTTCTTTGCTCATGTCTCCATAGCGTTTGCCGGCTTCACAAACAAGATCGGTAAAAGTATCAGCTAAACGTTCCATGTTGATATTCATTTCTTCCTTAACTTCTTCTTTAGCCTCTACAGTTTTATTTACAGTGACTTCTTCTTTCACTTCTTCGACTGTCTCAACTTCTTCAACAATACCAGCAATCATTTTTAATTCTTCTGTAATGTCTTCACCTTGTTTACTTTTACCGATTAATTCAGAAGCTTTTTCTTTAGAGATAACAATTTCTCTAGTGTCAATAGTACGTTTAGAAGCCATGTGAAGCGCAAAGCGTTGTCTTTTTGTAGCTGTATTTTCTTGTGAAGTTTCCTCTGTTACTTCGCTAACTTCTCCACCTAGCAAATTATCTTCTTGAGCCGGTTTAACTTCCTGCTTGCGAGCTACTTTTTTGTAAACTGTTTTATATGTAACCTCTTCAACTTCTTTTAATTCAACTGTAACAATAAATTGTTTTTCCAACCCTTTTTGTAAAGTTGCCTCTGATAAGGTTAAACTATTGTTTGCTGCACCATAACGCTTTAAAGGTTGATTTCTTTTACCTAATCTTACAAAAGTATAAATAGTTTCGCTAACTCTTTTATAAGTGTCAACTAAAATATATTTTGCGCCTCTGTAATGTCCTCCAGTGTAGTCACCTTTTAGCTGAATCATACTTTTATTTACTTCTAACTCATTGATTTTAATATCAACTTCAACAAATTTTTCAACTTTCTCAATAACTTCTTCTTGAACTGCTTCTAATTGTGAATTGTTTTTAATTTCTTTTTCAAAACGTTTAACAAGCTTAATAACTTTTTCGTTATCCCAACCAATGTTTTTATCAGTTGTTCCGATACCTTTTGCAACAATTACACCGTTTTTCTCAATGTGCCATGTGCATTTTTTAGGAGTAGCATGGGAAAATGTTGGATATTCTTCAATCACTACAGTAGATTCTTTTTCTTTTGTGTACATTGCATCAATTTTCTTTTGACAAACTGCTTTTTCGTTGTCTGTGGCTGCTGAATCGTTCATAGTAGCCTCTAACTTTTGGATTTTAGCGTGATCTACTTTAAAAGATTTTTCTTCAACTTTATAACCACTTTTAGCAGTGCCATAAGCATCGATAAGCAATACATAACCATCTTTAGATGCAATTCCTTCAAAGTATGCTGGTAAATAAAGATCAGTCATAGAATCACTACGATCTGGACGGAATCCGAACACTTTCCAACCTTTATTATTTAATTCTTTTACCATCATTTCCGCAGCTTTTGAAGTTAACATTTCTCATCTACTCCCTTTAAATTGTTTTTTTTGTTTTATTTGTTAATTTCATTATAAAGGAAACTAACTATAAAATCAACACTTATTTATTAATTTAACTCTTTAAAAAGTACATTTTATTAAAACTTAATGCTTAATTAACTTTACCGCGTAATCATCTCTAGCCTTATGAGCTGTGTAAATGATCTTATCATTTTCCAAAATGTCACAATAGCCATACATATAAGCTTCCTCTTTGACGTAATCGATAATTAAATCTAAGTTGCCACTGTAATGTTTTAACGTTTGTTTCCCTGCTGTCTTAGAATAGTAACTTTTAAGCTCTTTATATGTTTCATGAGTAGTTTTAACGTCTTCAATTGAGTTAATGAATCTTTGAGCAGCTTCTAAAGAAAGATAAATTGTATCTGACATCTCCACGACTAACTCATTTGTTTCAATATCTACGCAGTGGACTGTCCACGCTGGCTTTCCTTGATAATCTAATCCTTTTAATAATTCAATTGCAAACTTTCCACGAATAACACGATTAACAATAACTTGATCTTCCTGCCATTTAGGAAGGCTTTCAAAGTGTTGATCTATATCATTTGTAGACACTTCCTGAGCTTCATTATTTTCAATAAATTCAGTAACTAATTCTAACATTTGAGCTTTATATTTTCTTGCGCCTTTGCCACTTAACTTTTGTGTTAATGAATTATATTCTGCATCGATTTCACGGTTTTTGATTGAGTATGTATTTTCGTCTAGTTGTGTAACTGTAGCAACTAATTTTTCTTTTACAGGTTCTTCTATGACTTCAATTTCTTTAGCTTCTTCAATAATTTCAGTTTTAACAGGTTCAACAGTTTCAATAATGCGATCTTCTTTAAATGTGTAACCTAATGCTTTCATTTTTTCGATATCGCTTTTTTGAGTTGGTGAATTATCTGTTTTCCATTCGTAACTCTGAGGACGAATAGAAGAGATATCTAATTCATTTACTAATTCAGTTACTTTATTTTCAAAGCTCTCACCTTCTTCAAACGTGATGACTTTGTTTAGTTGATCTTTAAACTCAGTAAATCCATCTTTTAAAGCTTCAATTTTATCTTCAGCATCAAAATAAGATTCATTTAAACTTTCATTTTCGTGATCTGCTTCTTCAATAGCTTCAATTAGCTCATAGTAGAAAGCTGTATCTAATTTATCGACATTATCCTGAACTAAATTCAGTAAGCTTTGTAAAGCATCTGCATAAGGATTTAATTTAATCGGTAATAAATTTAACAATTATAACCTCTCCCTTTAAATTAATTTAATTATATATGTAAAAGCGTTGTGCGCTGTTATTTTTGCTGTATCTTCATTATAAATGATTTATTTTAACATTTCAACACTTTTATAAAATATTTATTAATTTATTTATATTGAGTTTATACATTTATATATTCCCCTTCTCATATTAATTATTATGAACATCAAAAGGAGCTGATAAGATTGTTTAAGGAAGTCGAAGAGATAGAATATAAGAAAGCTCAAGATAGAAGAAAATATAATAGGTTTGTAAGTGAACAGTTTCTAAAGGCATTCTTTGAAATTTATACACCGGAATTTATAAAAGAACGTATGATTAAGGACGCATTAGAAAATAAAACAACTTTCTTTACTTTTCATTATGAATTTGACGGTAAAAGTATTGAGGATCATGAAGGCTTCACAATCGATAAAATAGATGATAAATATGTGATTAAATGCAGCAATCAGTTAAGAGGGATTATTGAAGGTTACAGCATGAAGAAAACTAAGCTATACAAACAAATAAGAAAGCATTTTAAAAAGCATGAGTTTAGATTTATTTTCAATGAAACGGATAGCCCTTGGAATGAATACAATAGAAGCGGAAAATATAAGGGAACAATTGAATTGGAATTCTATAAAGATTATAAAGATGATCCGCAAAGATGGCTAGAGCGTTTCTATTAATTGTTTAGAGGTTAACTTATGTTAGCCTCTTTTATTATGTTTAGAAGACAAAATAAAAAGCCAATCAATTAAGACTGACTTTATTATCAATGTCTCTCGTAGAATTTTAAGTAGTGTGAAGTTCCCCACTCTCTTTATCAAAAACCCAATTAATTCCATACTGTCCTATAGAAGTAAGTTTTATATCTCCTTCCCAATAATCATCAGTTTCAATTTCATATTGACTAGTTAATAAAGATGAAGGATTGTCACCTATGGCACTCATTCTTTCGTAACTCGCTACAGCAATGTTTCTAATTACTTCATCTTCTATATGATCCGGCAACTCTTTTTTAAATTTTTTAATAATGTGGTTAATCAATTCTAAATCCATGCTTAACCTCTCCTTTTATTTATATTTTACACTATCTTAGCATCATTTATAAACATATTTTTATTAATTACACAGTATTGTTTGGATAAAGTTTACTTTTTATTGAAAATTATCATAAATACCAAGTAGTTTTCCAATCATCTTCAGGACGATAAATGACAAATTCAGGCTTAACAAATTCAATCTTTCCATTAACTAAGTCATATCCCTCACTACTCGCCCATTCTTCATAATGTTTCTCTAAATGAATAACCTTTTCAGCAATTACACTCAATACAGTATCTAAAAATGTTTCAATTTCACTTTCATAATTCTTTAAGCTACATTGAAAAGCCCAGTAGCCTGTTTCTTTGTTAAATTCTCTGTCAAAGCCTTCTGTAGCTTTATCACATGCATAGTCATTAGGATTTAATTCCCACTCATCAGGCATATAAGCCAATGAGCCAAAAGGAATAAATGAAGCTCTAGACATTTGAGCATATTCACTTAAGAAGTCAAATTCATCAACAAAGTCACTCCATTCTAAATCCCTTTCCATAATTTCCTCAATCATTTCTCTATACTCTTCTTTAATAATTACTTTGCAGCGTAAACCCGTATACATTCCCATTATGTACTCCTCCTTTAAATTATGATTATTTACTTTTAATAATTCCTTCATTTAAAAGTCTTCCGTTTCGTCTGGTGCGTTTTTCGATAATTGTTCCTTCTTTAAATACGGTTAAGTTTCCAAAGTACAAACTATCAAATATATTAAACGCTTCGGTTCGCTCTGTCCCTGCATGAATAACTTTATACCCTTTAAAGTGATCAAAGTCTCCACTCAAATCATAATTATTTTCAACAATAACATAAATTTTTGAACTCATTTACCTCTCACCTTTCTATATTATTTCTGTAGAAAACTCTTCATTTATACAAAGATTTTTAATATAAAATCATTATTTTGTTTAAAGATTATTCTGTAAATGTAAGATTGTTTATGTTAGCGTAAAGTAAATCATAAACTTCTTCTAGAGCTAATTCAACTTCATGGTCACTGTGGTTAGACTCTCCATAACATTCATGAAGAACTGTTTTGTCAGCTTCAAGAATAAATTCAACTTGATCGAATGACTCTATAACCTCTCTTGCAGAAGTAGAAATTTGATTTAAGAATTCACTATAGTTAATGTTCATTTTATCCGATCCCCTTTAGAAAATTTATTGTATTTCCTTGTTAATTCCATTATATGCGATACTCAACAGAATTACAACATTTATATATAATATTTATTAATTTAATTATATAGAGGTTAATTATAAAAATCAGCACTCACATAGCTTCCATCTTCACTCATAATCCCGTCATTAACTTCAAATACATTTCCAGCTTCATCATATATAATAGTTGCGTTATCCCCTTCAGTAAATTCAATACCATTGTAAACTTGATCGCTTGTGAATGTGATTTCATCTGTATTGTTGCTTGCTGTATACTCTCCACCGTCTACACTTGTGATAGTAAATTCTTTCACGTTGTAAGATGTATCATTATTGCCGGTAACTTCTTCATAGTTCTCATTAACTTCTTTTTCTAGTTGTTCGGTGCGCTTGTGTAGCTCATTGAATGTTTTATCATTTTGCTGCGCTTCTTCCGTTTGCTTTTGATAATCATTTACAGCAAAAACTAATTCTACGCTAATAACTGAATCCTTTTCACTATTATTAAATGTGACTAAAACTGTATCACCTACATTTAATTCTACATTATCCTTAATTAAGTCTTGAGTAAAATAAACTTGCCCTTCCTGCATTGAAGTAGCATATATTTCATTGTTTTGTACTGAGTCAATGGTATAAGTATAAGAGTAAGTTTCTTCATCTGTAGCGGCATTTTGAGAGGTCTGAGACTGACTAGAAACGTCATTAACTGGAATTGCATCATCTTCCTTTTCCGGTTGCCGTTTTACTTCTTCAGTTTGTTCAGTTTCCTTTTCAACTTTATCAGCGTATGCTTCAGAGTGTTCAGATTGCTGTGTAAGAGTTTTATTCGGCTTTGAGGTAAAAGACTCTGTGAAGGATAAGAAAGAGTTGATAAGGCTTATAGAGAAGACAATTGCAATAATAGCCAATACACTTAATATAGAATATCTAACTACTTTATTACGTTTGTACTTGCTTGATCTGTTTTTAACTGGCATGAGGAACAGCTCCTTTAAAGTTTTATATTCCACCTGAGAAGCTTTTACACTTCTCAACGCTCTAAGCTTAAGGAAACTTTTTATACTGGCTTAGACCAGTTTATTTATCATTGTAGCTCCATTTGCCACACTAAGAATTCTTCTAACGTTTGTGTTCCTTCATGTACTTCACTATATGTTTTAAAAGTTTCTGCTAATGATTGAATCATTTCATTATCATTTAACCATTCTTGAGCAACTTCTTTTGCACTTTCTTCATCCATATTTGATAATACTTCGATTACTTGAGATTTGATTTCATTGGTTTTCATTTTTGGCTATCCCCTTTTTTATAATTAAATTTGTTATTATTAAGTTAATTTCATTATACACTATAGATTTTTATTAAGTCAACAATTATTTATTAATTTAATCCTTTAAATTGGATATTTTAACGAGTAAACAATCTTAAATCTCGCTAACCTTTCCAACATATAATGCAATATCAATTCTTGTTTTTGTACTAGACACAGGATTAACACCAATAATTTTATTATTTTTAATTTCGTCAAATTTGAAAAGTAAAGCATTTCCTTTGTTATCTTTAACGTAGAATAGCTCATTTTTAGTTAAAGATTCATAACTTTTATTTAATTGTTTTTTAGGAGCTGCACCAACAACCTTTTTAAACATTTGTACAGGAATATCATAATTTTGACCGTCTCTTTTACCAATGAATTTTGTACGTTTTAATCTAACAAATTCAAATACATCACCTGTAGTTAATTCAATTTTAGTTCCTTCAGTACAATTCATTAATTCGATTGACATAGTTATTATCCCCTTTATCATTAATTTAATCGCTTTAAAATAACTGCTTTATTTAAACAAATCAATTTTCAATAGTAACCTCTTTACACCATTTATTGAAATAATATTTCGTTTCTTTAATGGAATGTTCAACTATATTTTTATCTCCAAAAATCTCAATTACAACAAACATATTTTTATATGATCTTTTATATTCTTCTGTTCGTAATTCACATTGCGCTCGCTGCACAAAGGACATTTTGATTTCAGATTCTAATTTTGCGATTGTCGTATCATTGTTAATATCATATAGATTAAATCTAATACATCTATACATATTTCCACCTCACTATATGAAAGTTAAGTTTTCACTTTAGATTACCAGATAACGAGGAGAACATTCAGTCCCTAACCCACCATATACCACTTTTCATTTGTAAAGCTCTTAATGTTATTTCAAATTCTGCGCCTTCAACTTTATATTTTTTATCTGTTGCAAATACATGCATATCATACTTGCCATACATATCTTCTTTTTCATAAGCAACCATTTTCCCTTTTACTAATTCTTTAACTTTTTTACTTTTGATTACAAAATTTTCACCGAATAACTCTTGAATTTTTTCAATGATTGTCATTTCTTTTTCAACTACATCTAGTTGATCCTGTGTAAATTCAACTTCAACGATATTTCCATAAAGAGGATGAGGAACTAAAACTGTTATAATCTTTCCTTCTACTTCTAAAACTTCCGCTTCTTTACCTTCCCAAACCTTGCTCCAGTTAATGATTACTTTTTGACCTTTTTTCATTTCCGTTCATCCCCTTTTTTATAAATTGTTTGTGTTTCTTTAGCTTAATTTCATTATACTATATTATATTTATCATTTCAAGTAATTATTATTAATTTAACTATTTAGTTTAAAATTATCTTTTTATGGTGAAAGTTAAGACCAGCTCTTACACTGGTCATATTGAATTAGATTGCTAACTCATGTAATTCTTCTTTAAGTTCTTCAATGCCTTCTTTATCATTAGCATACTCTATTAAGTAATCCAAGAAAGCTTCCATACGTCCAATTTTCTTTTCTGTATATTCAATTGATGTATTATCAGTCTGAACAACTAAAACAATGTGATTAGGTCTTTCTTCAAGATGTAAAGCAAGTAACATTTCACAATTATTCAATACTTCAGCAATTTGTCTTGCAGATGTAACACGATTTTGATTAAATTTAGAAACGTTAATTTGATTTGTCATTTTGAATTATCCCCTTTACGCCTATTGGCAATTAGTATTTTATTCCTTTGAATCCATTATAACACTAATTAAAACTATATACAATAATTATATTTATTAATTTAATTATTTAGAATGAAGCGATTCAGTTTAGTAAACCTCTTCACTATAAACCTTTTTAAAAACTTCATCTTCAATATTCAACTCATGAATATAATCAAGCAATTCACATTCTAACTCCTGTAAACCGTTGATATGGTCTTTTACTGCTCTACTATTGATATTACTATTGTGAGCAGCTTCAAGCGAATTACGACACTCTGCAAGCTCTTTTGCTAATTTATCAATCATATCAGTACTAGACGTTTCTTCCTTTGGTGCAGATAACAATTTGAATTCACTTAACAGTAAATTTTCAGCGATTGCATTTGTTTTACCGTTTAATTCATACGTTACAACATTAAATAATTCCTCTTGTTGAGTCATTTCAGTGTAATTGTGTAACACTTCTACACGTTCACCAGTTGTAATATGCTCAAGTTGCATACCTTTTAATACAATTGGTTTATAGTTAGCATTGATGATAAAGTCATTTACAACTAATACAAGTTCATGAAATTCAACATTGAATTGTTTAGAGTGTGAGAAATAGCTATGATCCGAAACAATTGTAATATCCATATTGTTAATCTTGAAAGAGAAAGCTTTCTCGTTGTTAATGATAACGTGATTGTAATTAGGTTTACGATTTTCGATAACCTTTACACCTTCAATAGATTTCATAGCGCTAAACATTGCATTAACATCAGATTTAATTTGATTCATAATAGTTGAGTTATTCATGATATGTATATCCCCTTTAAAAGATTTATTTTGTTAACTTATTTGGTAATTTCATTATATCATGAGTAGAAATAGAAAATCAACAATTATTTATTAATTTACCTATATTATTTTATAAAAAAAAGACCAGTCAAAAGACTGATCAAATGGTAATATTATGTTCTCCTTCATAATACAACCACGCAAAAGTGACAACTAATTGTCTATGAACAATTTTATTATATGGTTATTGTGGTGATTGGTCAAGATAGTGTTATATATTCAGTTACAAATGATTCTAATATGTCCCTTTGCTGCGATAGAATGCGCTGATTGTTTAGTAATTTATCTACTCTTTCAAGCCAGTAATCTGTCATGTTTGATCCGTCTTCATGAATAGCAGTAACTAACTTGAAGCTTTGATTAAATTCAATATTAACCTTATTGTCGTCTTTGTCATAGCATTCAAATGTTTTATCATAACCATATAACACTTGATTATTAAAGTATTCATTAACATATATAGGCTTGAAGTATTGAACAAAGCGAACACCTTTATAAAATGATTTATCTTCAAATTCTAAATCAAAGTAAACTTTGCCTAATTTATTTAATTGTTTAAGTGTATCAGCTAACATAGTTTAACCTCCATTTAATTATTAATTTATAATCTCACTGCGAACTTGTGAGCATGTGAAAGGCTGCGTATGAATGAGTCTTTTTGCGAATGAATTAGCAGACTAACTCACATGAGGACAAGAAAGATAAACTGTAATGTACAGAATCTATTTTAAAGTGTATATTTTTTAATCTATTTCTTTTAAGGGTTATGCCTTATAAACGTTGATATAAAGCCATTTTTAAAAAGTTTTAGAACATTTAATATTCTACTTTTATTAATTTAACTATTAGAAGTTTATATCTTCATCATTTAACCATTGAACAAGTAAAGTTCTCATTCGCTTAGATGGTATGTAAATGTTTATTTCTTTCCCTTCTCTAATTCTAGAACGCCATATCCATTGTAACATTTCTGACAAGGCGAATTGATCCTCATTTATCTTGATATTCTTTTCAATAAAGAAGCCTTCTATTAATGGCAATAAGAAACGATTAACTGTATAAGCTAGATATACCCTATCCTTATATTCATTTGTTGAACGTGCTGTCAATGATACATGACTCTTTGCATATCCTTGACCTTTTATCTTTCCTTGATAATCTTTGAAAGTAGTCCACATAACCTCATTAGACTTTGCTTTCATTTTATTCTTATAGAAATTCCCTACATTGTTTTTTAATTTTGTTAATGAATCTTTACTCTTTTTATCGTACCAGCTTTTAGACAAAGAATAATCCTTATCTCCTATTGCATTTAGTTTCCCATCATAAATATTAATCTTATCCTTTAATTTATCTTTAATATGCTTATCTGAATATGTATCACTGACTTTCTTAAATATGTATTGATTGCTTTCATTAGCAGCAATGTACTTATCATATTCCATATTGTACATATCATAATAATATTTCTGTATCTGTGCATCGAATAGATAAGTAAGTATATAGACTTCCTTAAATGATTTAAATACATCAACAGGAAACGTCCAGATTAACACGGTATTTCTAAAGAAGATTAAAGTATTATTCATAGCCATATCTTTAATATCATTGTAACGTGTATCATAGTTCATCTTATCTTCATTCCAGTGAATGATCTTGTCATCATCTACGTAAATACAATTAGTATCTAATAACAATTGAAAGTCATCTTTCCTAATATTCAATTCCTCTACTACATTCATGACCTCATCTAATATCAAAGTGTAATTGCCTGCATGAATTAGTTCCTTTGTTTCTTCATTAGCTCGCTTAAAGAGTGCATGTGTAGAAGTGATATTCTTTTCATTAGCTAATAGTTCATGCAAGGAATCAAACTTAGTATGCAAGCTTCCATCTTTAGAATATATCTTTGGTTCATAAAACTTTCTATTAGTGCATGACTTCTTAATACGTTCAACCTCATTAAGATATGGAGTGATAAAGATATAATTATTATCATCCTGTTTGTTCATAAGGTTAATTGCTCCACTTGTCTTACCTGTTCCCATGATTGAATCAACCACTTTAATCTTAACCAATAACAATCATCCTTTCATTAATTTAATTATGATACCTATTCAATAAGAGCACAAAGAAACCTACCCTTCTCGAATGGCTTAACTCTATTGTAACACTTGACAACTATAATGTAAATGATTTATATTTATTAATTTTACTATTTATATTCTATATTGTTATAGATGATATGTGAATGGTGGATCTAATATATGCGAACCAATTGACGTTGGTGTAAGGTATGATGTGTAGTGTGCTGCTTATGTGTATGAGTAGATCAATGGATAGTGATGATACATAAGGCAATGAGTATGATATGAGTAGTATATAGTGTAAGCATAAAGGTATGAGGTGCATATAAGATAGGTTAATGATAAGGTGCATGAGTGTATATGCATTGTGTTATATGTGTGTATCGTTCTGTGTAATGCGTAGAGTGAGAGGACAGGAAGAAGGATAAGGGGTAGACATAAGGGGTGACATATGTGCTATAGTAATCGTAAGTAATTTGTGATTAAGTTTGAGAATATTTATGATGAGTATTGAGTGAGATAATATAGGAAGAGAAACATTATATAGGATGAGATAGAACAGATTAGTTGTGAGTGTGAATAGTGTAGATTGATTAGATAATAGGAAGAATATATTATGATGAGAGTGTGAGAAATAGAATGGTAATATTATAGATGAGAAGAATAAGGAATAGTGTCATGTGATTAGGATTATATAGGATGAGATAAGGTGACATAGTAAGTGTGGATAAGGTAAGAGAGTGTAGGAATAGTGAGGAAAATAGTTGTGGATAACATGTGAATAAGATGTGAGTATAGTGTGGATATGATGAAAGGTGTAAAATTACACTAATAGAGTATAAGGTGACTATCGAAAGAAGTCATCAAGAATTTTAAACATGTTACCTAATCTGAATCTTTATGCAGAAATAAGAAGCCGAAAATTTGTGTTGAAAAGTAATTTTTTAAAATTTTAAAACGTGTCATTTTTTACATGATTTAGCTAGGTTAGAAAATAAGGCTGAGAATGTGTAGTAGTATAGAATATCCGAGAATGTTGATTCTAAGGCGATTTTCAGAGGTCTGATAGAGGGGTCGGGGCATGGTTTAAATCCAAATACTGGTTATAAATGGTAAATGTTGGGCGAACACATCTATCCACGCAACGATTTTATTTTTCTATTAACAATTTTTATATAATATTAATCCGTATAATTATTCAAATTTACCCCTCTAAAATAGCTACTTTTTAAGCCTATAGCAAACGCTAGACCCTTCTCTCCCAACGCTTCCAACTCTATACATTTTTTATACATCACCCCATTTTCGCCCATTTCCCTTGTCTCCCTAAGCGTTAACCTCAACACGTCTATATTTTCACCCTATTTTTCTATCGACTCTTACTCTCCCTTATATTCCAGCCGTTTTTATACCCTTTTAGCTTAGACACCTACTACAACCATATTTCAGCCATTTTTGACGTAATAATGGTTAAGCTAAATCCCTATATACCAATACTTTTCACCTTGTTTATTATCCCTTTCAGCTTAACACTTTTACATATTATTACCTCCACACCATATAGAGGGGGATAAATTTACACAAAAAAAATAAGCAGATACATAATGTACCTACTTGGGTTAAAAATAGTCCTAGTTTTGTTTTAATACAGTCATTCAAAATGCAGCTAAAATATGCCCAAAATCCTCTAAGTTTGGCGTTTCCGTTTTATAGTAGTCCTACTGATGCAATAAAGTCCTATATATGCAGTTTTGAATTTTTACGTCTCCAGCATAAGGCAAACAGTATATAATAATCTTAAAGATATAAGATATAAGATACAATAATATACAGTATTTAAAAAACGACAAACTCAAAAGCAGCCTGTCGTTTTTAGGTCATATCCAATCTTCTCTTATTCGATAATGGTTATTATATCTATCATAAATTAATTCATCATTTTCATCGTATGAATCGTCATGAGATAAAGAGTGTTTTTCAATATGTATTATTTTATTTTTCTTCAGTAATGTGTTAGCTGTGCTTATTGTATCTCTTCCCATTTTCAACCTTTTAGATAACGTATCATATCCAACAAAACAATAACTTCTATCCTTCTTTTTATCACTCAGGTTAATGTGACTCTTATAATAAAACAATAACCGGAAACTGTGTTCATTTATTTCTTCTATTTTATCAAATATCTCAGCATTTATTTGAGTGAAATGTTTACTCTTTTTAATTTTACTTCCATTCATAATAATACTTAGCGGTTTTCTTTTAGGAAAGGTATCAATCTTATTATGTATTAATCCTGCATCATATAAATTATGTAGCCTCTTTTTTAATGTTCTGGTGTCATAGATATTTAATTTGTACATTAACTTCCGATGATCTAACTGTAATTCTTCCTCTTGATAATTTCTAAAGTAAAGAAAACATAATCTGCTGTACAATAAAAAGTCTTGATTACTAAGATATACACCCTCATTTCGAACAATATCTGTTGGAACTCGAACACGAATTTTCTTACTCAAATAACCATCTCCTTTATTAATTTATCTTTTAAACATATGTATGCCAAAATTTACTACGTAATTACATTATATCTACAGCTACAATAATAGTAAATAGATAAATTAATAAAAATAAGACTGATATAAACCAGCCTCATTCTCGCCATTTATTCAATTCCTCTTCCGAAGCGGTAATTTCTCTCCCTTTTCCTGTTTTCGTAATGAATCCTTCCTCTTCAAGCACACTTAACCACTCTGTCACATTTCTATCTCGTGTTTTCATTTCTTTTGCTAATTCTTTCACTCTTGTTTCATTATGATTGACAATGATTCGTTTTAGCTTATCGATATCTGACTCCTCTTCAACCATAATCGGATAGTCTAATTTAGGAGTGTCCTTATAATAATCTTTTATCCGTTCAAATACGGCTTCCTCATCCTCGTCACTAGGTAAAGATACAACTGAAGACTGGAAACGAACAAACTCTTTACTTTGCTCATCAGAACGAATACATCCATCTCCTCTTCCTAATAACCTGTAAGGAATATTTTTATCAAAAATAGTACGGTAGTCGGTTCCACTTTGCATCATGAAAGAAATACGTGTTGGAATGTTCGCTTTAATAAGACCAGTAACAACTTTCACCTCTGCACGTTGCGTACAAATAACTAAATGAATACCACACGCCCTTGCTTTTTGACTAATCCGTTCAATATGAGTCTCTACTTCAGCATTTACACTCATTAAATCAGCTAGTTCATCAATAACTAAAACGATATATGGCATTTTAGTAGAAGACTTCTCATTGAAACTTGATATATTCCGGCATCCGGCATCTGCTAACACCTGATACCTCTTATCCATTTCTTTTGTTAATGAGTAGAGAAGGTTGTAAGCTTGCTTCATATCAGTAACAACTTCTTGCACATGTGGAATTCCTTCAAACATTGCCAATTCAACTATTTTAGGATCAATAAGATACAATAGAAGCTCAGATGGACTATTAAACAGTATCATAGCTATAAGCATCGCATTGACGAACACTGACTTTCCTGATCCGGTTGTGCCTGTAACAAGTAGGTGGGGGGATTTTGTTAAACATTTCATTATAAGCTCATTATTCATGCCTATGCCTACTGCAAATGGAAGTTTATTTTCTTTAGCAAATGTTAAGAACTCTTCATTTTCAAGTAGACTTCGTAAATAAATAGCGTCTCTTTGTTCACAGGGAATTAGAAAAGATACCGTGTCTGACTCTTCTCCTTGCTCAATAGACAGCCCTTCAATTCCTAACGCAGCTTTTATATTCTTATAGTTGTTTTCAATCTGTGTATATTTAACTCCTTTAGGAATAGGCAATAAAATCTTCTGCACAGTTGCTCCACGTTCTTCTTTTTTAACACTCACCTTTTGATCCTTAATAACGCCCACCTTCTTTAATGCTCCAATGATTTCTTTTCCATAATGATGCTCTATTTCATGCTTAACTGTGTTCCCACCAAACAATAAATGAGTTGCTATAGGATTATTTATGTGTTCTGTAAGTTTAGGAGGGGTATAGCTGGCAATTTCACGAACCTCTTCTTTTCTTTCCTGTAAGCTATTGGATTGATTGAAAATTGAAAGTAGTTCTTGTTGTGAGAGTAATTGGTCTTGGCTGATAGGAGACATCTTTTTTCCTTGTATGTTGTGTAGAAATCTGAGCTTAGAATCGATGTTAGAGATTTCAAAATAGTTGAAATAATTTGCCTCACTTAGAATCTCTTGTAATTCATTCAATATGAAGTTTGTATTTGCTCTAGAGTGATTAATGAACATAACCCTGAACTCGAACCGGAAGCCTTGATCCAGTACCTTATCCTCTACATTAGGAATGGAATCACGTCTTTTCTTTGTTCCGTCTATTTTAGACAGCATATTCAGCGTTTTGTCTTGCACCCTGCGTAACAGTTTGCTTTCTGAGGGAAAGTCGTTGCCTTCTAGATAAGAGTTGTATTGGTAAATGGCTGACTCCCTCCATTCGTCTAGCCTTTTGACAAATAGGAATTGAGTAAATATAGAAACTTCATTAGTAGCAATAAGATTGATGTCATCTATGATACTCAATACTTCCTTAGTATAGACAGGTAAAAATGCAGGTAAAGCGAGTGTAATATTGTAGCATGATAAATTATTTTTATCTTCATTTTCCCAAAACCATTGTTTTGCTGATTCTCTTCCTAGTACCATGCGTTCTAAGGAGGGAGTGATTACATAGCGGAGGTGTTCGTTTGACGTAGAGAATTGTTCAACCCCAAACACTCCCTCACCAAGATAAGGTGATTCTAATATTCGTGTCATATCAAAATGATCTACTTCTTGAATGATGTTTTTGTGATTACTCAAAGGTGTTTTATTAATTTTGTTTTTAATTACGTTTAAAAGCATTTCTCTTCAGCTCCTTAATAATAATGATGGCATTAATCATTTGAACCGTCACACAAGTAATTATTGCAATTGTATTCATGATTAAAATGCTTTCTACTCCTGTCATGTAACCATCTCCTATTTTTTATTCTTTAAGTCTCCTACATATCGTCTTCCATGTTTCTGTCTTAGCTCAGATAATGCTTCTTTCTGACTTTCTTGTTTTTGCTTCAATTTACTAACTTGGTTGATTGTCATTTTAGCAACAGGGAATTTTGTAACAATTAAACCGTTAGCAACAGTTTTAATCATTTGCCCGATACCCACTCCATTCTCAACTCTAGAGGAAAAGATTTTTGGAGGTTGCTTTAATCGGTATAATCCACCAAGAATAATAAGGAATTTCACTAAGAATGCTGTAGGGGCGGTTACTAGGCTATACATAGGCGTTCCAAACATAATTAAACCTATAATGAAGAGAAATATTGCGTAGTATAAGTGGACGAATGATAGTTCTTTTACATTTGATAACCAAGTGTCAAAGTAATGTCTGTAGTCTTTGAATACCCATGCGGTGCAAGCCACAGGAGTTAAAATTCCCAAACAGACAATATCAAACCAACGCCTTCCGTTTTGTAGGAAGATACCGAACATCATAAAGATTAGAATGATATCAAAGCCAAGTAGTGCAAGTGTGTTAAGTCCATCCCACATAGCCAAAGGATTTTCTTGAATGTTTTGCATTTGCTTATGACTCATATTGATAAAGATAGAAGATACATAGTTTAGAAATTGGAAAGTCTTTTTAAACATCCAAGGGGCAGCACCGGAGATTAATGTGGCTATAGGAACTCTTGCTGCAATTTCTTTAATTCCTGTACTATCCTTTTTGCACATTCTTTTGACACCTTCGAATATAGAGAGGATAATTACTAAACCTGAAGAGATAATCATGAAGACTCCTGTGGCATCTGTGAAATATGAGTTATCGAATAACATAAGAGGGGTATAAAGTACAACACTTGATATAGATTTGTATATCCAAGATAATAGCTCAATGGATGCGTTAGGAAGTGTGCTAGGAGCATTCTTAATTGTATCTCCACCGGTGATAAGGAAGTTAACGACTTTTTCCATTTTAGTGAACAGTGATTTGAAGTCTGTAAGTCTGCCTCCTCTTTCCTCTATTGCTTTTCCTGAAAAATAACCTTTTGTAACATCACCATCATCTGTGAAACTTGCTGCGTCTGCCATGTTAGCAAAAAGGAAAGTTGACGATACAACTGCAAATGGGATAGCTACTTTCTTAACGCCTTTTAGAAGGGACTGAAGAACCAATCTGCATTTTTGAATAAGTGAATCGCAGTGTAGAGCAAAAGACCGATCAGAGGAACAGCTATCAGGCATTGCACGTACCCCTTGATTATGTCTGTAGTCCACGCAGTAGCCTCTTTTTGTTTCCTTAACATTCGATAAGCTCCGGCTCCCATTATCAGTAACATGGCTAATCCTGAAGTCGCTACGATGGAACACATTACTACGAATTTGATTAGATTGACGAATTCTTTCATTACAGAGGGGTCTAGAGTTGTGGTTGCTGCTAATGCTGGATTTGTTGAGGTTAGAATAATCATTCCGGCTACGTACGTAGCTTTCAGTATTTTGATGGCTAACTTTCTGTCTTTTTTCTTTACGTTTTTCACCTCTCCTTCTATTCTCATCATAAAAGTTTCAAGTGGCTTCTTTTCAGGTTTAGTGTTGAAGTCATATGATTTATTTACGCTTTGGTAATTAACGGATGGATTTAGATTTTTCGATGAGAGATTTAATTTCATCATTTCCAGCCTCCTCTTTTTTACTTGTTTTCTTCTCGTATGTGTTGAACCATTTCATTGCTGTGCTTGATCCTAATCCTAAACCTAACATCGATGCAATTTTTAAAGCAGCCAATAATCCAATTCCCATGATGTCATCTCCTTATGATGATTTACTTTTGTTATATGTGTAGATGAAATTGTCTTATGACTAAAATAATTAGCTTTTTTGCAACTTCACCTACACGATAAATTTTCTTACTTTTCTCTATATAAGATGTGAGTAATTTCAGGGCAACCAAGTGTCGTCCATATACGTAGGAAGTAATCGAGTGACGGTTGCGACTTGTTATTGATGATCTTACTTAAATTCGGCTCAGGAATAGTTGTTAAATTAGCTAAATCTTTAGCTTTGATGTTCTGCCTTTTCATCTCCTCTTTAAAGCGGTTTCTCACTTGATATGGCAAGCCTAAATCTTCATCAGGGGTAATTTTATTGTAGCTATAAACTTTCGTTAAATAAGCGAATATGGAGGCTCTGATAATGTCCTCAACATCAACTACGTCATCTTCCCCTCTAATCTTACGTTGAAGGGTTTCATACTGTGCCACTTCTGCTAATTTTTTAGCGGTTTGGTTACTTACTTCAATTTCAAATCTCATGAATAAGTGTAGCTCCTTTCGTTAATAATAAAATCAATAAATATAGAACAAGGAGTTAAGATATGTTAAACAAAGATTCTTTAGACGAATTCTTAGATGAAACAATTGACGGTGGGCGTAAATTATAAAATTTGCTGAGGTGATTAGGATGAAATGGTTAGATGCGTTGTGTGAGATAGAAGAAAGTGTCCCTAGATACAATAAGCCTCATTGGGAAGTCGCTCTAGAACATGCCAGCGACAATGTTATAAAGAAAACTGGAATGAATAAGAAGCAACTGAAATCCCTGCTTGAATATTTGCATGAAAAGAGAATAATCAATTAAATTTAAGGTGCTAAAAAGCTCGCCAATTTGTTCATAAACGCTTGAAGAATCAGGTAAAATATCTATTTTATCGTGTATTTCCGGCATTTTTTCGCTTATTTCAGGAGAAAAATTAGGATTATTCATATTTTGGATATCATCGATATATTGTGAAGGATTTTGAAATTCTCCGTTTTCATTCTTGAGTCCTAAGTGAAGGTGTGCCCCATTGCCGCCTGATGAACTTACTACATGACCACTGTGTCCACTATATCCGATGAGATCACCTTTATGAACCATGTCTCCTGTGTGGATATTTGTATCAGATAGATGCCCGTAAATTAACTGACTATCTCCTCCGTTAAATTTAATCTTTACAGTCAAGCCACAATTAGAGCTGCCATAGTCAAGCACTTCTGCGACTCCGCTTTCCACTGCTTTTAACTCCTCACCATCTTTCATTGCAAAGTCAATTCCCGAATGACCCTTAATTCTAAAACCTTCCTGCTGACCAAACATAGATGTAATTTTGTATGCCACTTTTCACACTTCTTTTCGTTGTAATTTTTGGTTGAAAATCAAGTTAAAATTTTTCAATTTTTCTGCTCCAAATTTCCGTTTAATTTTGTTTGATTTTTAGACTTCAAATTTCACTCACGTTACAAGAGAAATTTTTTAGAGAAAATAAATTCTATAGCTTTGTCGCCACATATTCATCGTCTCCCATTTTACGTCTCCCTCGTGTCCACATGTTCGCCTGTGCAGGGCGACAACGTTGGGCGACAATTCGGAGATGATTGGGCGATAGTGGGGCGATGATTGATATAGGTGATTTTGGTATATTGATATATGAGATTATCGTTTTCGGTACATATTCAAGATGTCTTGAGTAGACATTTTCTCCTTCTTCTGTATAGGTTTATTAGATGGTAGAGACAAACTGTTAAACTTAGATTTAAATGCTGTATTTGTACGGGGTAAATTTTCTATTTCTTTCTTGCGATTTTCAATCACTTCATCAATTTGTTCAAGTCTTTTTTGAGGCAGCGAAAGACCGGTGTAAACAACCATGACAAATTCTGATTGTTCGTGATTATAGATTCCCTCAAACACATCCAATGGCTGATTTGCGAAGTCCTCAAATGCCGAATTATCAATATTATCAGGTATATCATCGTTATCGGTGTCAATAATTACAGCTACTCTACCTAAAGAATCATGCTCGATAGGTGCGAATATTGATTGATCTAGCACTCTCTCGAATAGCCTTTTCATCCCTTTTGAATTCAAGTTTATCTTTTCTTTTTCAAGCCAGTAGCTAACGTCTACTACTTCAGCGATTGAACAGAAGCCTTCTTGCTTAAACAAGTTTATAAAGTCCCTTTTATCAAAGCTTCCTGATTTAGAAGCCTTCTCCGTGTAGGCATATAGAGAATATAAGTGATCCACGATTGTTTTATTGGTCACATTGTAGATTTTACTTTTGCCAATAGCTCCGTACTGCTTTTTAACTTGTTGATTATCAATGGGAATAATACATACATTCTCCATGTTAGTTAACTCTTCGAATACTTGCTGGTTGTTGGTTAGCGCTGTAGTGCCTTCTTCATTATGAGGCATTACCGGTATTGCAACGATGGCTTTATCTGGATAAGTGTTAGAGATAATCTGCAAAACAACGCTTGCTAACCCACTACCTGAACCTCCTCCTGTGGAAAAAGGAACAATTACTACTTCTGAATGCTCACAATGCTTATATATGAAGGAAGTCAAGACTTCGATATGGCTAGATATCAGCTCAATAGCTTCATTTCTTTGATGCCCTAACCCTTCACTGCCTAACAACTTCAACTTTTCATGAACATACTGTAATGAGTTTAAATCACTCTGACTGAAGTTGATTGCTGTACAGTAGAATCCTTTTTGAGCAAACTCATCTGCTAAATTTCCTCCACAGCCACCTAAACCTACTACACATACATCTGCAATCTTCATAATGTCATCTTCCCTTCTGTAATAATGTGTAAAGCAGAACATCCATAAGGAGTTAAATAGATTGAAAAGTTTCTTGAGTTGTTAACGCTTTTTACCAATGAAGTTAAAATCAATCTGCTTATCGTCTGGTTGAAACTGCTTTTGGCTAGTTTTAACTGTTCTCGAATGTTCGCTGTCTTAATCGGAGTCAAAGCATCAACTGCATCATTATTATAAAGAAAGCTTAGTATCCTAACCTCCGTGGCACTTAATTGGGATATTACCTCTGTAAAGTATTCTTCGTTTTCGCTCATTCTCGACCACTCTCTCCTCTCCGAAACTAGTTTCGACTACTCAAGACCGTTTTCACTTGGTTTCGGCTAGTCGTTTTCTTTTGATAGTAAAGTATATTGCGTGAAAACTTGTCATGTTCCAAAAAGTTTCAAAAAATATAAAGATAAATTAATAAATATGTTGATTTATCTGTTTGAGGAGTGTACAATATGGTTAAGAGCTAGAAGAATTAGGCAATTAGCTCAAGTGATTAAATTAATGAATGGAGTGAGTATATGGGATATAGTGCTGATGAAAGAGAAACTGTCCTTGTTTATTCAGATGATGATAAAACTTGGAGAGTATATAGTACAGTAGGAAAACATATTCGCAGATTAATGGAGCTTGGAGATATGATTACCATAGAAAGCGAGGATGATAGACCAATAGCAATTGAAGGTAAGTTAGATGAGAAGTATGTAGCAATGAGAAAGCCTAAAGTAATGAGTGAAGAACAAAAGGCTTTAGCAGCAGAAAGATTTAGAAGAGCAAGAGAAAGTAAGTTTAACTAATTGTACATATAGAAATTTATACATAATCGAGTTTGAATGCTAATACATACGAATAATAAGTTGTTTGGATTTTTTCTTATATTATATAGGGTTAATTCAGCTCAAAATGGATGTTAACTAAAATGACTAACGGAGGAAAAGAAAATGAAAGATGAAAGTGTACTAAAAGGGCTGAATTTCAGCTATAGAGATATCAAGGAGTTTTTACTAACTAAGATTGAAAGCAATGTAGCAACAGACGATGAAGTTAAGTTGTACAATGACATGAGAGATCATGGTTTGAAGCGTGGATTACATATGAATAAGAAGTTATACAGAAATGACGTTGAGTTACAGATGATTGAGTATTATAATACTGGTTGTTTTTAATACATAATAGTTAAATTAATAAATAAAGAGAGTGGGGAGTATTTATTGAAGAGTAACCGTTTTTTTACATATAAATTTAAGTCATCAAGACTTAAAGAGTTCAAGTATGATGTAACACTTAACTTTAATGATGCTTTAGAATACGGAGAAGTAATTGCGCTATTTGATAACCAAATGTTGCGTTCGATAAGAAAAATTAAGGATAGAGAACTAGATGAAGAGTTGTTGAGACAGCTTCAGACAGATAAAGATACTTTAAAGAAAGAATTTAATGATAATAAGGATAAGATTGAGGAAATTAATAATAAAATCAACGAAATGCTTTTTGTGCCTGAATACATAACTATTGTGATGGAACATAATTCTCATTACGACTATTTATACAAAAATAAACTAAAATTGAACAACAAGACATTTGTGCGCTTCTCTTCTTCTGCTGGTCAGGCTCGTGTTTCTACAGTCGTCTTCATTGAAGAGGAAACCGCAAAAGAATTGCAAGTCATCATGGATAATGGTAGAGATTTAAGTAAAAAACTTGTACCATCTAAATATAATGCTTACAAAGGTCTTGCAGGAAGCGCAACTCAAATTGTATCAACACCAAGATTTTGCGTGGTAAAAGACTATGAGAGTCCGTCTACTTATGATGTAAACTTTGTTATAGAAACTGAAGATGATGAAGATGATAAGATTGAAGTTCGTGAGGAAACTGAAAGCTTTAATCGCTTTGACGGTCAAGGACTAATAAGCTATGAACAATCTGAGAAATGGGCTAAAGAGCTAGGGTTAGATTATGTTCCTGCTCAATGGTGTGTACGTCAGAATTTTATCAAGGGTATGTTAAATACCTTCGATATACATAGATTTTGTGAAGAAAAGAATGGTGAGAACTATGAAGTTGAGACGATTTATACTGATAGTAATGGTAAACAAAAAATCGTAGACCTTCGAAATGTTGATGTTATTTTAACAGAGAGTCAGTTCAAGTTATGGGATAGTTGGGGCAGTATTGAAGCATACCAAGAGAATTGCGTAAAGAATGATTTATATTGGGGCGTATCTTTATATAGCCCTAAAAAAGATAAAGATATTCTACGTATGAATTACCAATTCTTACAGACATTAGACCTTAACAAGAAAGATATTCAGCAGATTTGTAGTAAGTTTGTAGATTGGATTAATGGTGTGAATTCTGGAAATATTTATTATACTCTTCTTTTCTTACTTGGGACTGAAGCAAACGAAGAAAAAATAAGAAACGTACTTAACTATGGAGAGAACAACTGGCTCAAATCATTGATTGTAAATCCAGAATTAATAAAGGATAAATACATCAAAAGAAAAGTGTATGATTTAATAAAGCGTAAAATCAAAGATGGTTGTATGGGGAAAATTCTCTTAGATGGGAATTTCCAAACATTAGTCAGTGATCCTTATGCAATGATGCAATACGTCTGTGGCTTTGAAGAAATCACAGGATTACTAGGAAAAGATGAGCACTACTCTGCTTATTGGAACAACAAGGGAATTAAAACAGTAGATGCAATGCGAGCACCCCTCACCTACCGTAGCGAACATGTGCTATTAAACTTACAAAAGAATGATGACACTGAGGATTGGTATAAGTACAGTTACACAGGAGTAATTATTAACATACATGGTGTAGAAACAGTTAGATTTGCAGGAAGTGATTTTGACTTTGATATTGTAGCAACTACTTCTGATGAAACAGTAATTAAAGGAGTCTATAAAGATGAGTTACCTATTGCTTATAAAGCTCCCAAACCTCAAAAGATTAATTTCACTGATGAAAATCTGTTTGAAGCTGATAAATTTAGCTTCGGTAGCATTATTGGCAGCATTACTAATAAAAGCACAAGCGCTTTCGCCCTCCTATCCCAATTAAAGGAAGGAACTAAGGAATATGAAACAACATTGAACAGAATTAAAATGTGTACGAAGTTGCAGTCAGCTCAGATTGACAAGGCTAAAATCGGGAAAAAGGTAAAAGGGATTCCTTCTTCTTGGGTTAACTATCAAAAAATAAAAGACGATGACTCAGAAAAAGACAAAGAATTAAAGAATTTCTCTAATTCAATAATGATTGACCGACACCCCTACTTTTTTACATATTTATATGGTGGAACAAGGAATAAATACAACAAGCATTTCAAGAGTTATGATATTACATGCCAACAGAGATTTGGTAAAACGCTAAATGAGTTGCGATCTGCTAAAAGAAAAACTAAAGAGGAGCATGAGTTTTTAACTTTATACGAAAAGTACTCACCTGTAATCGATAGTGATTGTGTCATGAACAATATCTGTCGATACGTAGAATCCGTAAACTTTAAAATTAAACATATTCTAAAAGAAGAGTCAGATGACAGTATTTACATGAATTATCTTTGGGATGTAGACAGAAGCTTCGATGACACCAAAATTGCTACATTGACTCAAATTTACAATAGATATAGAAAGGTTACCAATCAACTTGCTTCTGAGATGAAAAGAAATAAATCGAAGTTTGACGAGGAATTGTACAATGAGATAAATGGACAGTACGAGAAATTTAAGTCAGATGCATTAGAAGTGGCTTCTAACGAGAAAGAGTTGGTTGATTATCTAGTGTATATCTTTTATAAGCTAAATCCTAGCTATAATAAAGACTTACTGTGGAATACATACGGAAAAACTATTCATCAAAACGTTAAGTGTAAAATTAATAACTACATTATACCGGTTGAAGCTGAAGATGATGTATGCGATTTATACTATTTAAATAAAAAATACAAGTTACAAAAGGTGGAGTGTTAATGTTCGAGTATAAATATAATGAAAAAGATCAAGCAGAAAAAATTATAGATGAAGGATTTAGTAGTAATCATCTGAGTGGAGAACTAAAGGTTTTAGCTAAATACTTTAAATACCTAGGTCAAAAACCCAAAGAGCGTGAAGAATCTTTATATGCTATTTGTAAGAAACATATTACTGATTTCAATAAAGTGTCCTATTTTAGACGTATCAATTCTGCTTTAAACTACGCTAAAAAGAAAGATAGCAATATTATTGACATAAAATCGATTCCGGTTTATAAGAGTGAATTGAATTATATAGATAATCTAGGTGTCCCCCACTATTATAAAAAAGTTGTCTTTACGCTGCTCATTTTGAGTAAATTAGGTAAAGAAGTTCAATTACTAAGAGATTCTAAAAAAGTGAATGAAGATTATTACTTTGGTGGCAACCAAAGAAATTATCAGGAGCTTAAGTTATCATCTAAAATACCTCAGCAATCGAAAAGAAATAAAATTAAAGGAATACATGAAATCATCGGTGATTTAGATAAAGAAGGGATTGTGCAGATTAGAGGGAAGGGCTATATAAAACTACTGTTCATCTATCCTCTTTCTCAGGATCAGGTAGCTTTCGAGATTGATACATATGATGACATTGGCTATTATTATGATTTACATACTGGTGAGAATAAAGTTAAAAGATGTGAAGAGTGCAAAAAAATAATCAAAATGAAATCTAATCGAACCAAATATTGTGAAGATTGCTTAAAAGAAAAAAAGCTTGAATCTAAGCGAGAATGGTGGCATAGAAACAAAAACTAGAACTTTAGAAAAACGCTGAAACCCTTGTGACTCTAAGGTTCTCAAGTATTTTCGTAAAATTGTACTATATGAAGAAGAAAACTATATAAAACAGCTCTTTTAAAGAGTGTAATTAATAGATAATAAAATTTAAACGGATATTCAGGAGGAGATTTATTGATGGAAATGACAATTACTCGTGCTTTAGCTGAATTAAAAATGCTTGATAAACGTATTAACCGTACTATTAGCGATTCAATTTTATGTGGAATTGTAGTTGGCAAGAAACCAATGACAGGCTATCAAAATATTGAAGAGATTGAGCAAAAAGCAAAATCAGACTATCAAAGTGCGAATGATTTAATTTCTAGACGCAACAAGATTAAGTCAGCAATTGTTGTTTCAAATGCTACAACTAATGTGGAAGTAGCTGGTGAAAAAATGACTGTGGCAGAAGCAATTGAACGTAAAACTAGCATTGACTATGATAAAAGTTTATTAGCAAGAATGAAAAAACTCTATACCCACTTTGTTAATCAAGTAGATACAGTCAATGCTGAGGTGCAGATTCGACTAGACAGACAATTAGAAGTTTTATATGGAAAAGAAGGTAAAGTTAAAGCTGGTGAAAACACTGATTTAACTAAGCTTTTCTTAGAGGAAAATGAAGCAAAATTTATTGATCCTCTAAAGATTAAAGATAAAATTAAAGAATTAACAGATAGAATCGAAGATTTTGAGAATGAGATTGACTTTGTTCTTTCGGAAATTAATACAATTACACGAATTACTATTGAAGATTAATCATAAGTAAACATCTTGTTAGTTAATCGAAAACTGATAAAACTAAACGCCCTTTTGGGGATTGGGTCAATATCCCCTACTTTTACTTTATTCCCAGCGATGGATGATATAAAACTTAACCTGATACGGGTATGTATTAAGATACATAACAAAGATGGTAAAAGTTCAAGGTTTAAATCTCAAGGAATCAAAGTTAAAGTCTTAAGTTTCTTTATTATCAACGTTTAGACTTTAAAGTTATAAATATCGATTAAATCTAGGAGTAATGGCTTTGAGTGGTTGTTTATTGACTCTATTGGTTGCCACCTAGCAGATTAGCTAACAGCACTACTTATGACAATGATAGCGTAATGTGGTGCGAGTCCACATATTGTCTTTATAACTTACATACAAATATAAAAATGGATTTCCAAGGAGGAAAATTATTATGAACAAAACAGAATTAGTAAATGCGGTGGCAGAATTAACAGGATTAACCAAAAAGGATGCAGCAGTAGCAGTTGACGGTACATTTGAAGCAATCAAAGAATCATTAGCTAAAGGCGAACCAGTAAAATTAACTGGATTTGGTACATTCGAAACTCGTGATCGTGCAGCTCGTAAAGGACGCTCACCTCAAACTGGAGAAGAGATTGATATTCCAGCGACTACAGTAGCAGCATTTAAAGCAGCGAAAGCCCTAAAGGAAACTGTAAAAGGTTAATTTTATTTAAAAGTTAAATTAATAATAATGTACATATAAATCAATTCTCTGTGGTATCTGATGTATCACAGAGAAAATCTACCTAATAATAAGGGGTACTCATATGGAGAAAATTTACCTTTTAGATACAAATATTCTGTTAGCAGATGCGCTTTCCATTAATTCCTTTGGCAAAAATACAGTTGCAATCCCCTCTACAGTTATTCAAGAGGTAGATTCCAAGAAACGCTTAATGGATGAAGTGGGTAGAAACGCAAGACAAGTGAGTAAGCAACTAGATAAACTACGTGAAAAAGGTAAATTGCATGACGGGGTTGACTTAGATAATGGAGGAAAATTAATTGTAGTCTTCCCTCCTTCTCAATCTCCTATCTATGAACAATTCATGGATAAATCAAACGATACAATTATTATTGCTACAGCTTTAGATGTTACAAATAAAAATGAAGATAAAGAAGTAATCTTAGTAAGTAAAGATGTCCTAGTTCGTGTAAAAGCTGATGTTATAGGAGTAAAAGCTGAAGATTATCAGAATGATAAGGTGTTAACGGCTTCCGATGACTCTTATACAGGCTTCACAGAATTAGAAGTAGACCCATCTTATATTAATGAATTTTACGCTGATAAGAAAGCTACCTCACCTCAACCTTTCTGTGAGAATCATTATGTTCTATTGAAGAATGGGAAGCAATCTGCAATCACACGTTATAACCACGGCTTCTTACATAAGTTGTATTCGTATACGGAAAAGCCTGTATTCGGACTAACTCATAAGAATATTGAACAGATCATTGCTTTAGATTTGCTATTAGACCCTAAAATTCCACTTGTGACATTGCGAGGCAAAGCCGGTACAGGTAAAACTTTATTAGCTTTAGCTGCTGGACTTTCTCAATCACAAGATCACGATACTTACAATAAAGTAAGTGCTGCAAGACCTATTGTTCCTCTTGGAAATGATATTGGATTCTTGCCGGGAGAGAAAGAAGATAAATTAAAACCTTGGATGCAGCCGATTTTTGATAATCTAGAATTCCTATTTGATTGTAAAGATCAACAGGAACTAGAACAAATTTTAGCTGGATATGAAGGTATGATTCAAGTAGAAGCTTTGACTTACATTCGAGGACGCTCTATTCCTAATCAATTTTTAATTATTGATGAAGCACAGAACTTATCCAAGCATGAAGCAAAGACTATCCTTACTCGAATTGGAGCTAAGAGTAAAATCGTGTTAACCGGTGATCCAGACCAAATTGACCACCCTTACTTAGATGCTTATTCAAACGGACTTACATATGTAATTGAGAAATTCAAGGAATATAGTCAAGCAGGACATATTACCTTAACCAAAGGCGAACGATCTGAATTTGCTCAGTTGGCAGCCGATATTCTTTAATACATAAGCTTACCTAGAGAGTGCAACTAAACATTGTGCTCTCTTCTATTATTATGACATGGCAAAAACTATGTCGCCTAAACGTTCTACTCTCACAATACATAAGTAGACAAAGTGACACTTAGTAGAATAAATTCCTGATGATAGTCCCTCCTTTGTTCTATTTACACGGCTCATTCTAATTGATTAGGATCGAACAGGAAGAAAATACTTTGTAAATGAGTTAACGACTACGTTGCTCAATGTCCGTAGAATAGTGATGTCTATCCTGCGGATTTAATCTTGTTGTCAACACGAAACAGCAAATAAAGATAACTATTCCAAACCGTATTTCACCTACTTAAATGTGTTCGTGAAGTACGGTTATTTAATTTTATAAGGATTACAAGGAGGAGTTTTAAATGGCTACTGGAAAGAAAGAGTACACTTTTAAGAATTGTACTATTAGCTTGGAAGATAATGAAATTATTGAATATGATAAAGACGGAAATCCTTCTATTCACGTTCTTTCAGACTTTTTGAAGGAAATTGAGAGTTCAGAGGATAGAATTAACTTCAATATCAAGATTGAAAAGTCCCTTGTGCCTAAAGAAACAGAAGGGATTATTTAAATATGACTGAATTAAATCACTTATTGAAACATGACTCAGAAAGTTTTCGTGATTTTCATATCCGTTTATTTGAAAATAAAGATGAATATCAAATTGACTCTCATAAGATTGCAGAAATTCTAAATAAAGAATACGGTAGCAGTTATGATGAAAGTAAATGGCGAAAAGATTACGCTCAATTCTGTAAATGGCGAGATTATCTAGTTAATAAGAATCTAGATGAGGAAATTGTTAAGAAGCATGAAGAAATTCGTATCGAGTCTGAAAAAGAAAAGATTCGTAAACAAGACCAACGTAGAGAATATCTAAAGTTAATTAGAGAGCAAGCACGTATTGAACATGTACGTGATGAAATGATTAAAGAACTACATAAGATTACTAAAGCTAAACCTATGCAATGGTTAAAACGTAGCATCTCCCCTTCTACTGATGGTAGTGAAGGATTGTTAATTCTTTCAGATTTACATTTCGGCTTATTCGCTAACAACTATTGGAATAAGTTTGACAATGAAGAGTTTAAGAACAGAATGAATAAATTAATCTCTAAAACAATCGAACATGGTAAGACTCATAGAGTTAAGAAATTACACTTATTCATGATTGGCGATTTGATTAACGGCTTGATTCATCAAGTAACTAGAATTGTTAATACTGAAGATGCTGTTTCTCAAACTATGAGCGTTTCTGAAATTCTTGCAGAAGTAATTACTACTCTAGCAAACGAGTTTGATGAAGTGAAAATCTACAACTGTCGTGGGAACCATGATCGGGTTACGCCAAATAAAAAGGATGAAATTGCAAAAGAAAGCTTCAATGATTTGATCCCTTGGTATCTTAAGACTCGTCTTGTTAACGTAGAAAATATTGAATTTATGGTTAATGAGTATGATGACGAAATTATTGTTGCTGAAATAGCAGGAAATACTGTCTTTGGCGTACATGGACATAAAGATCGTATCAATACTATTGCTCAAAACTTAATTATGATGACTAAGAAATTCGCTCAGTACATCGTTATGGGACATTATCATCACCATGAAGAAAAAGAAGTTCATGATGTGGAAGTTATTATTAACAGTAGCTTTTCCGGTGTAGATGAGTACGCAAAAGATATTCGTGCCACTAGTAAAGCAGCTCAAAAACTTATTATCTTCACTAAAGAAGATAAGCGTTTATGTACATATAATATTTTATTAAATACATAAATTAATAAATTGTCTCTATAATAATGGGAGGTCTATCTATGGCTGAAATGAGCTACATATATCCTGATAGAATTCAAGAAGAAATGAAATTGAACTCAGCTCTAAGAGACAGACGTATCTTTATTAGCGATGAAGTTGATAGAGAATCAATGTTTAAAGCCTGTTATCTCCTAGATAGATTGGTAGAGCTTGATAAAAAAGACGGTAATAAACCTGATATAGAGATAGTTGTGGATAGCTATGGTGGAATTATTTATCACGGTTTAGCTTTAATTTCGAAGATGATTTCTATGCAAAAGAATGGTTATAGAATTATTGCAACAGTTAACTCTGTGGCAATGAGTATGGGTTTCATGATCCTTATTTGTGCTAGTCATAGACGTGCTTTGGAACACTCTCGTCTTATGTGTCATCAACCTAACTCTGGAACTTGGGGAACACTACAGGACATGGAAGAATCTCTTGAGGAAACAACTAATTTATGGAATCGACTTAAGAAATTAATTATTGAGTATACAGCTATTACTAATGAACAACTTGAAGATATTAAGACTCGAAAATATGATTGGTTCATGTGGAGTGAAGAAGCTAAAAAACTAAATGTAATTGATGAAATTATTTAGGAGGTAGTACTATGGCAGAAGAAAAACAAGAACAAGTAGTAGAACTTGACCCTGAGCAACTACAGGAACTAATGGGAACTCCTGACCAATTACCACCTATTGAAATTGATATGAAAGACTATGATGTCGAGGAGTTTCAACGTGGCATTAAGGAAACTTCTCACTTAGTTGGGGCTATTACGGCATTGCTGAATGCTGGTGTGTCTGAAGGTTTTGTTTTGGACTACTTATTAAATCAAGCGACAATTGAACACAACCTCAAGGCTGCTAAAGTCAATAAAGAAATGAACATTGAGATTGCTAAGAATCAGCGTATTGTTGCTGAAAAGAACGAACTTTAATAATTAAATTAATACATATATGTAAAATGACTATTTTATATCGATATTATAACGAGAGCGAGCGTGTGTAAAATGGAACTGTCAAGAAAAGAATATGTTTCTACAGAAGGAGAAAAATTCAATAAAAAATATGAAATCGATCAGATTGACGAATTCAGCTTAAAAACTCTATTTAATTTACAATATGACTTTATGAGAACTCCAGCCGAACATGTAAAGAACAGAGCTGAAATTCTAAAAATGATTGAGATGATTAAGTCTAACTTAAAGTTAAAACCTACTCAAGAAGAGGTTAAGTCAGAGAGTAAATTTAAAATTGGGATTATCTGCTCTGTCGAGGCTCAATCAAATGAAATGTATAGACACCTTTCTACAAGCTTAAAAGATGTTACGAAAGGAATAAATACTAACACTCAAAAAGAAATACAAACTAAGACTTCAATTTATACGATTCTAACAAAAAGCAGCCAGCTCCGTGGCAGAAGATTTCATGAATATTGGAACTTAACAGGAGACGCGCAATTTGAAAAAGACGTACTTCGATATTGTGTAATGAGATAAATACCTTATATCAAAATACCCCCTCTTTAATTTTTTACAAACATTCATGCATCTAACCTCCCCTCCTCTAGATGCATGAATCTTTTCTAAAGAATTAAATTGAAGTAATCCCGAAAGGAGGATTTTTAATGTCTATTACAATAAAAGACGATCAAAAATTATGTGTCAAATGCGAGACTCCACGTTCAAGAAAACGTGCCTTTTATCAAAGCACTTCTCGATGGCATAGTAATGGATTGGTTCCATACTGTAAAGATTGCCTTAAAGAAACTTTAGATGAAAACAATATCAACTCTGTTAAAAATGTACTTAGACAAATCGATAAACCTTATATAGAAGATTTGTGGACGAGAGCTGTAGAACATGAGAAAGAAACACTTGGAACCTATCTTTCTTCTCTGAAAGTAGGAAGTAATAAAGATAAAACTTATGATGACAGTGAATTTATAAATTTAGGATTTAAAGACTCAGAACAGCTTGAAGATGAGCCTCAGCAACCCACTGACTTTAAAGTAACAAATGAAATGAAACGAGTATGGGGTAATAATTTATCTGATATGGATATAGAATACTTGGAAAATTTTTATTTTGAATATAAAAACAACTATTCTACAGACACTCCTGTGCAACGGAATCTTTACCGTAATATTGCTAAAATCCATTTGCAAGCCGAGAAGGAACTAGACGGAGGTCAAGTTAAAACGTTTAAAGAGCTTATGGAATTATCGTCCAAGTTACATAATGACGGTAATATTAAGCCTATTCAATCGACTGGAGCAAATGACGATAAAGGATTATCTGCATATGGATTATGGATAAAAGAAGTTGAATTGAATGAACCTTGTGAGTACTTTGAGAAAAAACCTGTTTATGAAGATGTGGATGGATTCAAGAAATACATTGACAAATGGTTCGTCCGTCCATTTAAAAACATATTTAATATTTCAAAAGACTTTGATGTGGAAGATTAATGGCTGGACACTCTAATTACCAAGTAGACAGAAACAAAAACTCAAAGGGACAGAACCACTTAAACAAGGTTCAAAACGTAACTAAAACAAAAGACAATATGAGTCGTGATGATAAGATGCGTACTCAAGTAAAAAAGTGGACATCGTTCTATCGACTTAACACTCATAGGTTCATAGAGCATTATTTTGGGATCGAACTATTTTTCTTCCAAAAGATACTTTTATATTTTATGAATTTAAACACTTTTTTCATGCTAGTTGCTGCTCGTGGTCTATCAAAATCATTCATAATCAGTATATTTTGTTGTGCTCGTTGTGTGCTGTATCCTAATACAAAGATTGTAATAGCATCTGGACAAAAATCACAAGCGAAATTGATTATCACAGAAAAAATTGAGAAAGAACTAATGCAATATCCTAACCTAGCTAGAGAAATAAAACAAATAAAATCTAGTTCGAATGAAGCGAAAGTTGTATTTTGGAATGGCTCAACCATCGAAGCTGTAACTTCAACTGAAGGTAGTCGTGGGTATCGTTGTAACGTTCTAATTCTAGAAGAGTTCCGTATGATTGACGAAAACATTCTTAAAACAGTTTTAAAACCGTTTTTGAATGTATATAGACAACCGCCATATTTAAAAAAAGAAGAATATAAACATTTAACTGAGGAAAACATTGAGATTTATATTAGCTCTGCTTTTTACACCTCCCATTGGATGTGGAAGTCTATGCAAGCGACACGAGATGCAATGCTCAAAGGGAAAGAATCAGTAATATTTTCTCTAGATTACTTAACCTCTATTCATCATGGCTTACTTAGTAAGAAGCGTATTGACCGTGAGAAACAAAGCTCAGATTTTGATGAAATTGCATTTGTAAAAAAGTGCTTTACAGTGGTGACGCTGTAAATAAACTTTGTGAACCCTATTGTTCAGGGGTGTGGTCATACTTATGACTGCTAACGGGGAAACCTCAGCACTTAATGGTGGTGGCAATCCCGTGCCAAGCTTAATTTATATATCGAAAGGAGAATGTCATTATGGCTATGACATCCAATATATACCTAATAACTAATAAAATTAATGATAAGAAGTACATAGGTCAATCTATCAATATAGAAGAAAGATGGTATCGACATAGAGCTGATTATCAAAGAATACAAGATAAGTACCTTTACAGAGCTATGAGAAAATATGATTTAGAGAATTTTAAGTTTGAAGTTTTAGAGACAGAAATACCTATTGACTGTATTGCGGAACATGAAAAATTTTGGATAATTAAGTTAAATACCAAAGCCCCTAATGGTTATAATATGACCGATGGAGGAGAAGGTTCGTTTGGGCGAGTTGTTTCTGAATCGACTAGAGAAAAGATAAGTAAAGCTAAAAAAGGAATTGCTTACGATGATGAGCATAAAGCCAAACTGTCCAAAATTCACAAAGAGCGTATGAGTGATCCCGAAAAGAGAAGGCATTTAAGCGAAAAACTTAAAGGGGTTCCGAAAAACAGTACAAAATATAAGGAGTATTGGATGACACTTACTAAAGAAGAGCGCATGAAAAATGTATCTCTTGCAATTGAAGCTCGTAAAAAAAATATAATTATGTGTGATATCGAAGACGTTGGCAAGCACATCAAAGAATTCGAAAGTGTTAGAAGTGCTGCTAAATGGATAAGAGAAAACACTAGTTATGAGAAAGCTGGACATCAAAATATCTCTAAAGCATGTAAAGGGAAAATAAATTATGTATATGGCTACAAATGGATATATAAACAAGAAGGTGTAACGACTATCCCAAATGGGAGTAGAGCAGAAGATGAACTACTGTTCGAAGCGCAAAGCATCTCAAATTGAGATGATGATATAGTCTGTGCCTATGGATAACATAGGAATTACACGTTTTGATGGAATATGAAAACTTAATGTATGGTCAAAATGCAGATGCTTTATTTAAGCTAGAAGATATTACGAAGAACAGAAAATTAAAGAATACCTTTTCTCCTATTCCTAGTGCAGACTATCAAATATTAAAAAACAAACGAAAAGAGAAATTGCGTGAAGGAGAAGTACGTGTTATCGGTTGTGACGTAGCTTTAATGGGCGGAGATAAGAATGATGCCACAGTATTTACTTGTGTTCGTTTAATTCCTCATGGTGACAAGTATATTCGTAAAGTTTCTTATATTGAAACAATGGAAGGTCAACACACTGATAATCAAGCAATTAGATTGAAGCAATTGTTTGAAGATTTTCAAGCTAGTTATGTAGCACTTGACTGTCATGGTAACGGTATATCCATCTATGATCAACTAGTTAAAGTTATGTATGATGAACAGCGTGACGTTGAATATGAGGCTTGGTGTTCCTATAATGATGAAGAAATGAAATCGAGAGCTAAGTCTATCAACCCTCTTCCTGTTGTGTTTAGTATTAAAGCAGGCAGTAGACTGAATCATGAAATAGCTTCTTCTCTCCGTGTGAACTTGCAAAACTCAAATATAGAACTTCTGATTTCTGAAATGGATGCAAAAGAAATGTTGAGCGAGAAGAAAGACTATCAAAATAAAAGTCCTGAAGATAGAGCTTTAGCAGTAATGCCCTACCTACAAACAACATCTTTAGCTAATGAATTAGTTAACTTAGAGCGTGAAATTGTTGGTGGTTTTATTAAAATCAAAGAGAAGTCAGGTAAACGAAAAGACAGATACAGTAGTCTCGCATATGCCAACTACTTAGCAAAAACTTTAGAAGCAAATTTGTTAAAAGTTGATGAATATGATGATGATGACGAGTTAGTTTACTATTAAAATGAAATTAATAAATTGGAGGTGAATTGATGAGCAAAAATAACACTGAGATTAAGCGAGAAACCTTTGATTATCAAGATTACATATCTACTTATACAGATGGCTTTATTTCTAAGCTTTTTTCTGATGGAATTGTTAATGAAGTCCAAACTGACACTCTGAAAAAGTGGTTTGGTAATCCTGATCAGTATCAAAAGGAAATTGAAAAAATTTCTGAATACTACTATATAAGTAATGGAGAGATATTTCAGTTATTTGATCTAGCACGTACTCTTCCGACTTTGAATTATAAGATTGAAGCTTTTGATAAAAATAAGACATACGAAAAACACGCTTCTTCACTCAATAAAACCCTCCATAAAATCAGACATAAGAATTTAACACGGGACATTATCACACAAACCATTACAGCAGGAACTCTTTGTGGTATTTGGCTAGGCGAAAAAACGAATCCTTATTTCTATATATTTGATGATTTAGATTATGTGTTTCCTTCTCATATGGAAAATGGACAGTGGATTGTGACCTTAGACATGGGTTGGATTGATTCAATGTCTAAAGAAAAGCGTGACATGATGTTGAGCAATTTATCTCCGTATGTTACTGATAAAGATTATAAGAATTACAAATCCAATCAAACAAAATACAGATACGTAGACCTGCCTAAAGATAGAGCATGTGTAATTAGAACCCATGCGCTTAAGCGAAATCAAAACAGAGGTGTAGGTTGGGCTACTCAAGGTTTATTCAATATCCTACATAAGAAGAAATTGAAAGACTTAGAGAAAGCTGTAGCAAACAAAATCATTAATGCTGTAGCTGTTCTTACAATTGGTGACGCTTCAAAAATTAAAGAAAACACAAACTTACAACTTCCTAAAGGTGTAAAGAAAAAGGTTCATAGCGGTGTTAAGAGTGCATTGGAAAAAAGTAGTAAAGATGGAATAACTGTCGTATCTATTCCTGATTTTGCAAATATCACCTTCCCAGACATCAAAAGTGGAGATAGTTTAGACCCTAAGAAATTTGAATCAATCAACCAAGACTTAACTTCTAGTCTAGGACTATCACAAACTTTAATGAATGGCGATGGAGCTAACTTTGCTAGTGCAAAACTTAATGTAGATGCTTTCTACCGTAGACTAGGTGTGCTATTAGAAGATATAGAAACCGAAGTTTATGGAAAGCTGTTCAATATCGTCCTCCCTTCTACTCAAGCTGATAATTTCTATATGGAATATGATAAGGAATCTCCTTTAACAAACAAAGAGAAGATAGACATCCTGATGAAATTACACAGTCAAGAAGGATTTTCTCTTAAAGCAGTTATTGATTGCTTATTCAACGTTAACTTTACTGAATACGTTGAGCAAAGTATTTATGAGCAAGAAGTTCTTAAATTGCCTGAGAAAATTAAACCTTATTCTTCTGCTTATACAAGTACCGGTGAAGAAGCTGGTCGCCCAACTGAAGAATCTCCTACAAATGAGGATACGATTAAAACCAAAGAAAATGATGCTAATAATACCCCTACTAGTTAAATTAATACTTTTCCCTTTTAAGGAGGTGATATTTTTTGGAGAAGAAACGTCATTTATTTGAGATTCAGTTAAACTCAATTATTGATACAGATAACCCGACTAAAAAGGAAGTCGAGTTTATTTTGCACGACTTTTCTGTGTCTGGTAACTATGCGTTTATCGCTAAAGAAACAGCAGAGAAAACTTTGCCCACATTAAAGGATATGCCTATTGTGGCTCTATATCACGAAAAAAGCTCACCTGATGAAGATGATGATGCACTTGGCTCTCATGAAGTTAATTTCTCAAAACAAGATAGAGCTACCGGTGAACCAATAATTACTATGGATACTGTGCCAATTGGTGTATTCACAGAGGACGCTTATATCACCACTATCAAAGATGAAAAGGGTGAAGATGTAGAAGTTGTCGCTGGTAAAGGTGTGTTATGGGCTTCAAGATTTCCTAATGTAATTGGGTTGCTTAAAGAATGGATTGATGAAGGTATTCCAGTTGTATCTAGTATGGAAATCCTTTATGACAGTTATAAAGTTGAAGATGGAATTACTGAAATCTTAAGCTACGTCTATGAAGGACATTGTTTATTAAACAGTTCAAATAGAGGTAATCATAAAAAGGTATATCCTGCTTATGATGTTTCAAAATTAACTAAACTTGTTGCTCAGGCAATGAGTCAAGAAAATATCGAGGAAGGTGAAAAAATGGATAAGTTTAAAAAGGTGTTTGAATTATCTCATGGGGATGTTCGCACATTAATTTACGGTCAATTAGACCCTACTCTTGCTGAACAGCAATATTCATGGATTGCTGAAGTCTATGATACTTATTTTATCGTTAATATTGATAGTTATGTTGAGGGAGACACATTTGATAAATTCTTTAAATTTAACTATACAAAAGATGATAAGGGAGTAACTGTTGACTTTGATTCTAAAGCAGAAGTTTTCTTAAAGCGTAACTGGGAAGAAGTTGTTCCTGAAGAGGTTCAAACGCAGTTAAACGAAAAAGATCAAACTATCACAGATTTACAAACTCAAGTTTCTGAAAAAGATACTACTTTAGCAACTCTTACAAATGAGAAAGATAAAATTGAAAAACAATTCAACTCTGCTTCAGAGACATTAATTGAACTTAATGAAACTGTTAAAGCTTTAGAGCCATTTAAAGCAAAATTTGAAGCTGCTGAGTTTGAAAAGTCTTTAAGCGAAAAACAAGAATTCTATTCAGCTAAATTCTCTATGTTAGGCGGAGAAGAAAAGTATAAAACTGATGAAGTTCAAGATTTAGTTAAGAAGGCTGTATATGAAACTGAAGAAGGTAAAGAAGCAGTCCTTCAATTAAACTCTATGCTAGTTGACATGGTTCAAGTAGTAACAGAGGTAAAACCAGAAAATCCTGTTGTCAGAGAAATGGCAAGTAGGCGTGAAAACTTAATCCCTGAAAGCTCAGACTTTGAAAGCAGATATTCAATTTAATAAAATTAATAAATTATAACTTATATTAGGAGGAATTTAATAATGGGTACACGTCAACTTAAAGTGCTTAAAGAGCGTGGAAATCATCACGTGGGCAACTTAAATAATTTAAAGGTAAAAACTGTAGCGCATGGTGCAATCGTAGAAGGTGCTCCAGTAGATAACTTTTTAAGCGTCGAGCTTGGATTTAATGCTGAAGGTGAACGTACTTGCAAAGTGCTTTCAGATGTTACTAAAAAATCATATCTAATTGCTTCTCCTGAAGCTCGTTTTATGGGTGAAGAATTAGTAGACTTCTATAATGAAGTTGGAGAAGCTACTCGTATCGTAGTATTCGAAGAAGGATACACTCGTTTCGATACATCTGCTTTCACACTTAACACTGGTGTAACTGAAATCAAAAACGGTCAAGTTGCTCATTTTGATCCAGCTACTAAAACTTACATTATCTCTGCTGCTGGCTCTGCACATGCTGACTATGCTACAGCTAAAACTAAATTTGTAGTTGTTTCTAACGAAGATGATTTAGAATACACAAATGGTAAAGAGTGTGTTCGTTTAGAAGTTGCAGAAGCTTAATAATTAAATTAATAAAATATTAACTATTTATCCAAGGAGGATTTACTAATCATGACGCTAGACAATCAAAAAATTAAAGGTTTATTTTCTCGTGTTTATAAGAATCAAATGAAAGAAACTGACGCTGTTGATATTAAAGAATATGCAAAACGTGTTTTCGGAGACGGTTCATTAAATCCAGACCCTTCTCTTTTACATCAATTTAACAACTTAGTAGTTCAACAAGCTGATGAAGTAGCTAAACCAATGGTAGCTGACTTACTTAGCCTTTTAGCAACTACTAAAACTGCATCTCGTGACCAAGTAGTTAAATATGAAATTCCACAAAAATCTAAGGCTCGTGTACGCTGGTCTGCTAACGGTTCAGGCGTAGACTTAGTTCGTGTAGAAGGTAAAAAGTTCGAAGTTGCTGTTCCTAAGACATTCTCTACTGGTTTCTACTACGAGCCATTTGGCATGGTAACTGAGCCGGAAGAAAACTTCCGTAAACTTGTAGATGACTTAGCTAATGCTAAAGTGCGTCTATACTTAGAACAAATCCGCAAACTTACTGATGCTGCTGTATCTTCTGGCGATGTTCCTACTCCTAACCAATTAATCGGTGACAACTTAACATTAGCAAACTATAACAAATTAGGTTCTGTTATCGCTCGTTATGGTGGTCGTCCTGTATTCGTTGGTGACTCGATTTTAATTGATCACTTCGCAATGCAACAAGCTACAGACACTACATACAGCAAGCTTCTTTCAGATCGTTTAAAAGAAGAATTAGCTACTGAATTAAACCCTACTCGTATCGCTCGTACTGATGCAGTTAACTTAGTTAACCCATTCATCGATGACGAAAACAGTAAAGTTGAACTTCCAGTAAACGAAGGTTATATGTTTGCAGGTTCAGCTACTCAAAAACCATTCATCGTAACTGAGTTCGGTGGTATGCGTCAATTAACTGAACAAGATATTGAAGACGAGCGTGTGAAATTGAAAATTTCTCAAGATGCTGATATTCAATTAATCTTCGGTCAAAGCATTGGTGTAGTTCGAGATAATTCTTTATCTCTTTAATTATTAATTGGGTAGGGTTCATCCCTGCCCTTTTCTAATTGTGTAAATAACAAAAAAAGGATTATCAGGAGGAATATTTAATGGAACAAACTATTAAAGTAGCACGTTACCGTACAGCACCTTACATTGTAAACTTCCCTTTTAACGGTGGGCATAAGACATACTCATGGTCAGGGAGTAAAGGAAATAAAACAGATATTAAACCCTTACCACAAGAAGTAATCGACTATTTAATGATGAATAGCGCATGTTTTCGTTTAGGAGAATTAGCTATCATTGAAGATACAAAAGAAGCAAAAGAAGTAGTTGAAAATATCGATGAGGTTGAAGAGTATAAAAATAATACACATTCTAAAGAACAAGTAGTAAAAATCCTTGAAGGTAATTTCATGAAAATGAAGTCTGAACTAGGTAAAGTAACAAATAAAAGCGAAAAGAAATTTTTCATTGATGTAGCAAAAGAAATCCAACTTGATAGCACATCTAAACAGAAATTCTTAGCTGAGTGGTTTGGTGTTAAACAAGACATTTTATTTGCAGATGAAGACTAAGAGGTGATTAAAAATGACCTCTTATGACCAATTATGGACAGTATTTCTCACTAACTGTAAGATGTCTGCAAAAGACTTGCCTCAGACAAATGAAAAAATCTATGATTGCATCTATAATGCCGTTCTTTACTTTAATAACAAGCTTCGATTAAACGTTGGATGTGTAGATGGTGAAGAACGATTAAGTGAAGAACTATCAAATGATCACCTTTTAATTTTAGCTCATATCATTAAATTAAACATTTTGGAAAATGAACTTATCCACTTCTCAACATTATTTCAGCCTTTTCAAAAGGATATTGGAATAAAGAATTTTAATGCTCAATTGAATGTATTAGAAAGACGAGTGGAGAATCAAAAAGAATTCATTGGTCGCCTTATTGTGAACACAGAGGAGGACTACTTATGAGTGAAAGTAATGCAGTCTTCACGCAAAATGAGCTACAAATTTTCTGCACTAGAATGAGCAAGAAAAACAATTCTGTTTTGTATAAGTTAGAAAAGTATCTCGATAAACCTCTAATCTCAGACAGTGAACTTGTTGAAATTAGAGATATAATCTTAACAGTTAGCGCAGAGATATCTAGGCTGCCTTCTAACCTTATAATAGGTGATAAAGATGAAAGATTATAGTACTTATTATGAAAATGCAGGATTGAATGAAAAAATTAAACGTGATGGCTATGAGCTTTTTGAGTTAACTCTTCAAGAAGGATACAATTCATATGACATAAGCATTGACGGCTCCCCTTTCAAAGCTGTTATATACAACAAGTATGTAAACAAGAATGGCTCAATGTACTATATTTTAACTCATGAAAAGCTTTTCAAAAAAGGTTCTGTTATTGAATGGGATAGTGGCAAATGGCTTGTAATGTCTAGACCTGAGAATAATAGTGTTTACGATAAGGCAGAAATGCAGATTTGTAATAGTTCTATTGACTTAAAAGGTGAAACTAAGCAAGTGCAAGTAGGTGTAGGTTCTAAAACTGGAAAGCCGATCTATGAAACAATTGAATCCCCTCCTCTCAAAATTCCATGCATTGCTGAAAAAACAATTACTAAAAGTAATACCGATGAAGCTATAAATATGCCTGAAGGAACAATTCTTATAACAATTCCCTATGTAGAACATGAGCAGTTGGATATAGATAAAGAATTGGTTATCTATGATACTAAATATAAAATTATAGATGTTGATGATACTGAATCTATTAATGGAGTTGGGTTAAGACGGATAACAGGAAATAGAGTGGTGTAGAAAATGAGAATGACTGAGTATCGAATTAAATTTTACAATGTGTTAACACAAGATGAATCTTTAAAGAAGTTGCTAATTCACGTTCCCACAAATGAAGATGATGATCCTTTGTTAAAAGTAAATATTGGTGATGATTGGGATAAGATTGAGAAAGTTATTAAGAAGTCAAACAAGGTTGATGATCTTGAAAAAGAGGCAATCTGTCGAGTCTGCATGTATCCGGGCAACCGAACTGTAGGAAAAGAAAACTATTTCTATGCTGGTCAAGATATTATTTTTGATGTTTATGCACATATAGATACGTATGACAACATTGACTTCAGACTTTCAACTATTTGTGACCATTTAAATAAATTAGTGGTTAACAAAAACAGAACAGGTATATCAAAAACTACATTTTTAGCAGGTCAGACTATTACAACCCCTCCTTCTGGTTATGTTGGCTATAGACTATATTATAGATTTGGAACCTCTACAAAATGAGTAAATTAACAAACATATTTGGTAAGTCTCAGTATGTAGAAGGAATTGGAGAAATCCATCCAATAAAAGTAAGTGAGTGGGAAGAATTTTCAGAGTACTGTACTATCTTGCAGTTAAAAAAAGAACATTTCACCAAAGGTAAGCCAACGGAGATGAAGCATTTAGAAATATTATTTACTCAAAATGAAATCATGATTATCCATGCTTTGAAGCAGACGTTAAAAATGGCATTGCATATTGAACATGATATGTTTGATATTTTTGTTAACGAAGAAACAGGAAGATTAGGATTTGCCATCACTGATGGTGAAGAATTTAAGATTATTGACCAAGAAAATTTCGATGAGATTAGACGCATTATTTTAAATCAAAACTTATTGATTGAGCCAAGAGTATTTAAAAATAAATATATAGAAGAATCATATGAGGCGTGGCTAAAAACTCAGTCTGGAAAAGGTGTAGAAATTACCTTTGAAGCTAAATTAACCACTGTTGCAGCTTGGGAAGGAAAGCGCCCAAAAGATTATCTAGATTACACTTATTATGAGTTAGAAGCAATATTTCAACGAATAAACAAATTCTTTGAATTTACTTCGCAATCAATGATGCTTGCAAATCCTTATGCTGATCCTTCATCTATGAAGATGATACATTTTGCTGAGTCAATAAATCTATATCGTGACCCTTCAGAAGAATTTGACAAAGGCATTGATTTAAAAACTCTAAAAGAAAGTGTTAATTAGGAGATTTCTCAATTTGAGGAGTCTCCTTTTTATATATTTAAAACCTATTAAGGAGGAAAACACATGGGATTTATTCCAAACGTATTTAAGATGTTAATCATCGACAGCAAGAACAATGTATACGCTACAGATACATTACAAGAATCAAATTTACAACTAGAAACAGAATCAAATGATGTTCGTGGTGGAGACGCCAACGGATTATTAGGTATTTTACACGGTAGTAAAGAGTTTAACATTACTGCTAATGACCCTAACTGGGACTTCGAAGTTTTAGCTTTGCATATGGGTGAAGACATTGTTACAGCTAGTGGTATTGCTTATGCTATGCCAGATTATTTTGAAGCTACTGCTGGAACGGCTCCTGATACAGTTGAGATTGCACTTCCTAACACACCTATCGATGGCACGTTAAAAATCGAATTAGAAGACGGAACTCCTGTTGCTGGATTTACTGTAACTGACAAGAAAGTAGTCATCAGTGATGTAGTTGTTGATCCGGGCGAGATTGTAAAAGTTGTTACATACAAATACAATACTCCTGCTGGAACTAAAATCACTGAAATCACTTCTGACAAATTCCCTAAAGATGTAAAAATCATCTTAGAAACAACTGAGTTTGACTTCGATGAGCAACCTCTACAAAAGATTCAATTCCAATATGACCGTGTAAAACCTACTGCTAACTTTACAATGAACCTTGGTACTGCTCGTGAAGCTGTTGCACAAGAACGTGCATTCCGAGTTATGAAGCCACGTTACAGTAAGAAACTTGGTCGTATGATGCAGATTCCTATCGAAGACGCTGAATAATAATTAAATTAACAAAATGATTGGGGATACTTATGCTATCCCCTTCTAATTTCTAAGGATAACAAGGAGGATAAATAGCATGATTAACCAATTATCACTAACTGAAGTAAAGAAAGAGAATGAAATTTATAAGGAACGAATTTCATTTGATGTAAAAGTAAATGGGAACGACTTCGCAATCAACATGACCCCCTACTTCTCCCCTTTTAAAGTCGAAAATTTAGTAGCCTCTTATTCTGAATTTGCAGCCAAGGCGCAGGAAGAAAAAGTAACAATTAAAGATAATGAGGCAATTGATATTATCCACTGTTTCATTATTAAAGAATTCACAGATGTTAAATTTAGTAATGCAAAAAAGGCAAAGTCTATCCTTGCTGAATTCAAACAGTTGATGAATAACCGTCTATATAAAGAATTGATGATGGCTTTTCCATCTGAATCATTAAATGACGTGTATGAAGCATTACAGGATAAATTAGCTGCGTTGTCTAAGCTTCAAAATGATTTAGTAAAAACAAAACTGGAGATTGATGAACTACCTTTAGAGAATCGAGACATTTTATTTAAGGATGAGTAATAAATGACAGATATCACTAGTTTTGAGGATTTGAAGAAAGAGTTAAATAAAAAAATTAAAAACGTTATGTCTACTAGTGTAAGCAAAGTAGCAAGGCAAACTTTAAAAGAACACATTGTTACCGATGTCTATGAGCAGTATCAGCCTTCGGAGGAAGGTTATGAACGCACAGGTGGTCTATTACAGGATATTAATATTGACACTATTATGATTGATGATAATACATTAAGCGTTAGAAGTACTCGTCATGATGGACTTAGAGATATTGGATATATCATTGAGTATGGTGTCGGCTATGATTGGCAGCGTTCTAGGATCGCTCAAATGCAACCATATCCACGCCCTTTCCATGAGAACACTTACCTTGAAATGAGTAAAGGATCATTTGAGAAGGCACTTGTGAGTGGATTGAAAGCTGAAGGATTGTACATTAGTTAAATTAATGAAAAGGCGGTGAGAATGTTATGAGTGATAAATTACCTGAAGTTACAGAAAAAGAATGGCAAGAAGTTAATGATTTTAATAGGCAGATTGTTGCTGAATTTTTAGAGCAAGGTCATCTATCCCCTCACACTCTGCGTCAATATCAATCTGGTCTGAAGATTTTCTTTAGATGGGTAAAAGAGAATTGTATGAATAAGCCTATTACAGACTTAAAACCTCGTGATGCTTTACGTTATCAAAACTTCTTAATCGGGAGAGATTTATCTTCTAGTGCGATTAAATTCAAACGATCAGCAGTCTCTAGTTTGTGTGGATATATCGAGCTTTATTATGCTGAAGACTTCCCTCTTTTCAGAAACATCTACAATAAGAAAATTCCTAACCCACCTAAAACATTGAAAAATGAGAAGAAGCCCCTATCTCCTGAAGAGTTTGATTTATTGGTGAAAACTCTAGAAGAACGTGAAGAATGGCAAATGCTTGCTTATGTGTGGTTTAGTTATAGTACAGGTTGTCGCAGAAGTGAATCCGTCCAATTACTTAAAGAAGTAATTACTTATAATTACGTTAAGGATAAGGATGGGAATGATAAAGCATACTACATAACGCACAATATTAGATGTAAGGGACGTGGACGTGAAGGGAAAGTCCGAAAGCTGAATTTTGACGATAAGGCAATGAACGCTATTAAAAAATGGCTTGAAGTTCGTGGAGAAGACGAATGTGAATATGTCTTTGTTAAGAAGACTAAAAAAGGCGATGTAAATCAATTGTCAACCTCTTCTCTTAACTACTGGTGTCAAGAAATATTTAGTGACATTGTTGGAAGACGTGTGCATCCTCACCAACTGAGATCGAGTCGGGCTACACATTTAGTAATTTTTGGAAATAAGGACATAAAAAGCGCGCAAAAACTTTTAGGACATGAATCATCCGAAACAACAGAGCTTTATGTTATCCGTGAAGGTGACGATGATATCGATGATGCTTTTTAAATCAAACTGTACTTTTATGCAGATTTAACCTCCCCTACTCAGGGGATTTTACATGTGTATAAAAATAATTAATTCACCTTTCGCTTCCTCCTATGGTATAATTTACAATAAAAACCTATAACGAGGAAGTGTTTTATTATGAGGAGATTCTTATTAATCATATCTTCTTTAATATTAAGCGTAGCGTTATTCGCTTGTTCTAATAAAGAAGAAGAAGTTTCAAAGCCTGAAAATAATAAAGTCAGTGCTGATATTGAATATAATTATCTAGATGATCCAGAATCACTTGTGAATTCATATGACGAGGCTTTAGAAACTACGTGGAAAAATGCTTCTTTTGATATGGAAAATAATCTACAAAAACCCTTCTTCATCAGAGGAACGGCAAGCCTATCAAAATACTACAATTATAAATTTACAAACGAACAGAAATTCTTCTGTGTTGAATTAAAGCCTGTAGACGGTGATTTTTCAGATAGATGGTTTGTATACTTTGACAGAGATGAATATAAAGATGTGTATAATGATATGATTGATAACGATAACAAAACTATAGAAGTAGTGGCACAGATTCCCCAAAACGCCTACGAAAAAGGTCAAGGGAATATGGCGCTTGGATTAACAGTAAGACACTAAAGGCATCCTTTCTAGGGTGTCTTTTTTATTTGGACATTTTTAGAAAGGATGTGGCTGTATTGAGTAAAGACTTAAGAATCCTCTTGAATGCTCAGTTGGACTTCAACAGCACTCAAACTTCAATCAATAATCAAATCGCAGCGTTAGAGAAAAAGGTAAATAAATTAAAAATTAAGATTGATATTAACGATAAAGCTATTAAAACCATGCAAAAATTCTCTAAAGCTGTTGAAGACTACAAAAGGTCATATGATAAGCTCAATCAGACCGTCCAACAAAGTGAAAAGATTATTAAAAATGCTGATGGAACAATTGATCGATATACGAGTAGATTGAAAGCAAATGGTGAAGTTGTAAAAACTCACACTCAAACAATTGATAATCGTAACAAAGCTTTGCAAAATGAAAGCAAGTTTATTCAGCAAAACATTAAAGCTCTTGAGCAGCAGGATAAGATTCAAAAGAGAATTTCCAATAATAAAACTGGAAAGAAAAACGAAACTTATGGTGATAGATATAAGAGTACTAGTTACGAAGTTGATAAAAACGGACGAACTAACGGCAATAGTAAAACTACGGAAAACTTCAATAAATTAACTAAAGATGCTGAACGGTTAAAAGCTAAATTAAACGAGTTAAATAATGCTGGAGCCATTACTGACAAAGTTTTTCAAGGTATTTCAAAAGGCATAAACTCTGCGAAAAGTGAAGCTTCTATTAATAGAATTAGCCAATCATTACAAAAACTTCAAAATAAGGCTAAAGAAAGCAATCGACTAGATGCATTAGGTGGTAAAGTTTCTAATTTCCAAAGCAACTTTGCCTTAGATGCTGAAAAACTTCGTAGACAATTTAGAGGTACAGTTGATAAAACTGCTTTAAGCTCACTAATTGCTCAGAGTAAGGAACTCAAGGCTACTACCCCTAACCTTCAAAATGAAATCCGCAAACTACAAACCTCTTTAAAACAACTAAAGTTAGACGCTTCAAGTAGTTCTACTGCATTGAGAGAACTTGGTCATACTTCAATAGACGCTTTTAAAAAGTTTTCAAGTTGGGTTGGCATTTCGACTATTTTCTTTGGTGCAATTAATGCTGCGAAACAATTAACTCAGACAATCATTGAAGTAGACGGAGCGATGACTGATCTAAGAAAAGTTATGAGTCCTACTACTAACTTTGATCAAGTTTTAGTTAACGCTACTGCAAACGCTAAAGAACTAGGAAAAACAATTACAGATGTATTAGCCAGTTATAATGAGTTTGCTAAACAAGGTTATAACGATAAACAAATGGAACAAATGGCTGATGCTGCTTTAATCACTTCTAACGTAGGTGAAATGGAAGCTGGTCAAGCAGCACAATTCCTTACCTCTGCTATTATCCAATACAAAATGGAAACAAAAGACGCTATCACTGTTGTTGATGCTTGGAATGAAGTGTCAAATAATAACGCTACCACGGTAGGAAATTTAGCTCAAGGTTGGTCAAAATCTGCTTCCGTTGCAAAACAATTTGGTTTGGATATGAACGAGCTAAACGCTGCCATCGGAACAGTAACAGCAAGTACAAAAGTTAGTGGTAATGAAGCAGGAAACTTTTTAAAGAATGTAATGCCTAGACTACTATCTAAACCGGGTAAGAATGCTTTAGATATGGTTGGAGTTAGTTTAACAAACGGTGCTGGAGAAATGCGAGATGCAATGGATATCTATGCTGAAGTAGCTCAAAAACTACAAGGCGCAGATAAGATGACTAAAAACATTGTAGCCGAAGGTCTTGCTGGGAAATACCACATCTCGAAAATGAGTAGTTTACTTTCTTCAATGGACTTATATAACAAGATGCTGAAAGATAGTGAAAACAGTGCTGGTTCTGCTAGACGTGAAAACGAGACTTATATGGAGTCAATTGAAGCTAAAACGAATATCATGAAAGCTAATTTCCAAGAGTTGTCATTGAGTATTGGTAAAGCTTTCGTTACAGAAGGTATGATCCAGTTTATAAAAGGATTGACAACAGTAGTAGGATGGCTTACAAAAATGACGAATGCAGTTGGAGTCCTCCCTCCTTTATTAACTACATTGGCTGTAGCCACTCTCTTATGCAAGAAAAACCTTCTAGGTATGGCAGTCCAAATGGGATTAGTCACTAAAGCATCTAAACTTTTACGTATAGAGTCTAAATTGTTACAGGCAGCATTAGCTACAACTATCGTTGGAGCTGGAGTATTTGCTTTAGGTATGGGAATTGAATTTCTTGTCGGCAAATTAGGTGAAGCTCGTCAAAAATCAGAAGATTTAGCAGCTAAAAACCGTGATATGGTTAATAGTTATAAGGAAAACAAGAAAGAGATCGGTTCTTTAGCTGATGAGTATGGAAAACTTGAAAGTAAAATTAATAGTGGATCATACACTAATGAAGATTTAGAAAAATTCCAAGCAACAAGAACTCAACTTGCTCAACTATACCCTACTCTAGTTCAAGGTGAAGATTCTTACGGTAATGTTGTCCTTGGAACTTCAAAGCAAATTAAAGCTCAAATTGAATTAGCAGAAAGACAGTTAGCAGTACAAGAAAAATTAAACGCTGCTAAAGCAATGGATGAAGCTAAAGACAACTATGACACTGCTACGAAAGATAATAAAAAAGCTCAGAAAAAGCTAGATAACGCATTTGCACCTAAGCTTCACCTACTTCCGGGTAATCCTTTCGCTAAAGATTATGAAATGGAATTTAACAATCTCAAGAAAGCTTCTGATAGATATAAAGAATTACAAGAGAAAGTTGCTAATGGTGACAAGTTAAACCGTTCTGAAAAAGGCGATTACAAGTATTTAAAGAACAAGATGGATGAGTACACACAGCTAAGTAATGCTGCAAAACAATCTAGTATGACTGTTCAATCTGCTGCAATGGACGTTATTAACAACACTGTTAAGATGGACGATCAAACTAGTAAATCTGTCGGTTCAATCATCTCTAGCTTTACCCTTTTCGCTTCTACTTCTGATCAATCAGCTAAAACAGTTGAAAGAACATTCTCAGGCTTAATGAGCAATCTTCAAAATGATGCAAATGTCAAACCTATGTTTAAAGAATATGCTTCTGCAATTGAGGAGTATAATAAACAAGTTGCGAATGGTCTAACTGGTGATGAATTAGATGCTTACAAGACAAAGGTTAAGGCTTCTTATAAAGAAATCAAAGATTACTTAGTTTCTATCGCTAAAGACAATGGATTTAGCGATGCTGCTATTAAAGAGTTAAAGAAGAATCTTGATTCAAGTACAATTGGAACTTTAAATCTTTCTGGCGCACAAGATAAGGCTAATAAATCTACTGGTAAAACTGTGGATGAAGTTAAAAATGCTGCTGGAGCTGTGGATGAGTTTAGTGATTCAATGGATGGCGCAAGCACGTCTGCTGAAGATTTAGAGAAGGAACTTAAAGATGCTCAAGGCGATTTTCAAGCGTTAGCGGCTATTGCGAGTCAACAAGCTCAAGCAGGAAACTTAGACAAAGCAATAACTATCATGCAAGGTCAAGCATATGAAGCTTTATCTGATAAAGTTTCTATTTACAATAAAGTTTTAGAGGACAACGCAAACGGTAAACGCATGTCTGCTGCTGAAGCAATGAACTTAATTGGTAAAAGTGGAGAATTGTCTAAAGTTATCACTATTGAAAATGGGAGCGTTAAGATAAACAGTAAGGCTTTACTCGAAATGCGTGATTCAGCGATTAAGGCTTATAGTGATAAGATGGCTGCCACAAAACAAGATGCTATCAACCAAATGAAAGCTACGCTGTCTAATTTGAATATGTTTGACGCTGAGATAAAAGCAATTAAGACTGTTGCTGACGCTAGAGCGCAATTGGCGAAAGTTAAGGAAAATAGACAGGTAGCATTGGAGAATGGTTTATTTGAGCAGGCAGATGATTACAGAAAACAAGAAGAAGAATTGTCATCTGTAACTGAACAATTGGATGCAATGGATGAATTAACTAATATGGCTTCAAAAGGTTTATCTGAAGTCGGTTCCTCTTTTGAAGATACCTCTAAAGCTGCCGATGGATACACAGGTGCAACGGAAGACGCTGCTGACGCTACTGCTGATGTCGCTGAAGAAACAGAAGAATATGTATTTGTATTAGATAAGTATAAACGTGAATTAGAGAAAATTGAACTCCTACTTGCTAAACAAACTAGTATTACTTCTAAATATCCTCAACATTCTAAAAAGTATCGTGAGTCACTTCAAAAGGAAATCGAGATTCTTAAGCAAAAAGAAGCTGCTATTAAAGCTCAAAATGAATCCCTGCAAACTCAAATTGATGACGGCTATATTCAGCCGACAGGAGTAGTTAATACTGGTAGTACTGGATTAACAGGCTCAGGCACAGGTGGAAGTAGCTATAGTGGTAAATTCGCTCCTATTATCAACCAAGCAGCTGCTAAGTACGGTGTAGACCCTGCTTTAATTGCTGGTATCATCAAACAAGAGTCCCAATTTAACCCTAACGCTCGAAGTGGTGTTGGCGCAACAGGTTTAATGCAGTTAATGCCAGCTACAGCTAGAAGTATGGGTGTGAAAAACGCCTATGATCCTACTCAGAATATTATGGGTGGAACAAAGTATATTGCTCAAATGCTTAGAAAATACAATGGTAATATCGAGACGGCTTTACGTGCTTATAATGCAGGTCCCGGCAATGTAGCCAACGGCAAAGCTTACAAGTTTAAAGAAACAAATGACTATGTAAGAAAAGTTACAGCTAATTATCAGGGTTATAAATCAGGTAGTATGTCTTATGCTAATGCTGGTTCTTCTGTCGCAATGACGGCTGGTGCTAGTGCAGGAGCTAAGGCTGCTAGTTACTATCTAAACAATTTCCGTATCTCTACTCCATTTTCTCCGGGCAAAGGTCTTAATGACGGATGGCATTCAGGAGGTCATAACGGTATTGATTTAGCTGGTAAAACTTCTGGAGCAGCGATGGGTAAGCCAATTTATTCCCTGACAAGTGGTAAGGTTACACAGGTATTTAAGAACAATCCTACTGCTGGAAACGGTGTAGTAGTTTTAGGCGATGACGGAAGAACATACCGTTATATCCACATGAAAAACACCCCTCCTGTCAAACTTGGGCAAAAAATTTCTGCTGATCAACAGATTGGCAACATCGGTTCTACAGGACGATCAGGGGGTCCCCACCTTGACCTTAAGATTGTTGACAAAAACGGTAAGTATATTGACCCCCAACAAGTATTAAAACAAATGGCTTCAGGTGGTGGTGGTTCATACAGTGCTACAAATGCTTCACAAGACGCTGCTCAAAACCTATCCAACATTGCTGATGCTGAATCTCAAATCATCTCTAATAGTACAGAATTAATTCAAATACAGGATGAGATTGAACAGAAGCGTATAGAAGCTGAAATCAACTCCCCTCTTGCTGAATTTGACGTTAAAAAAGGTGATGTTGATGAACAAATTCAAGCTTCTGAGGCTAGAAATGAGCGTAATCTTTCTTATTCAGATGCATACCGTAAGGAACTTCAAAAACAGATTGATCTAAACAACCAGAAATACAAAATTGAAAAAGATGAGGAAAAATTCCTTACAGATAAAATGAAATCTGGCAAGTATAGTGAAGCCGCAGTTTACGAAATGAAGCAACGATTGGATGAGCTTAAAATCTCACAACAAGAAACAATCAACGCTTCTCGTGAAGTTGAGAAACAAATGGTTGACTCTAGTGAGGAATTTTTTAGTCGTAAAAGAGATGCTCTTGATGCTGAAATTAGTGCTTCTCAAGCTAGAAATGAGCGTAATAATGACACTTCTCCCTCTTATCGTAAGGAACTTCAAAAACAATTAGACTTAACAAATGAAAAATATAAAGTTGAAAAAGAAGAAGAGAAGTTTCTACAAGATGCAGCTAAATCTGGTAAATTTGATGCTACAAGTATCGATATAATCAACCAGCGTTTAGCAGAGCTTAAGACATCATACGAGGAAACGTATAACGCTGCCCGTGAATTAGAGAAGGCATTGGTAGATTCAGGGTTAAACTACTATGAAGAAGAGAAAGGTAAAATAGACCAAGAAGTTCAGTTGCAGGAAATCCGTATAGGCAGACTATCCGAATCCAGCAAAGAATACAGTGACGCATTAAAAGAACAAGCTTCAACTATAAAGAAAAAACAAAGCTTAAACGAACAGGAAATCAAATTCTTAGAATCTGCCCTAAAGAATTATAAGTTATCCGGCACGGTTATAGCTGATTATAAAAATCGTCTTGCAGAACTCAAACTTGAGAACGAAGAAATTATACAACAGTATGAGGAAATTAATGCTAAGATTGAAGCGTTCAGAATCGACAAGATGCTCAAAGAAATGGCTAAAGCTACTAAGAAAGTTAATGATGAATTAGCTAAAATTGACCACCAGCTAGGCTTAATTGAAGAAGACGATTATGAAGCTAAAATCGGTTTAAACACCGACAAGTTAGAACAGCAAATGAATTTAGTTGAGCAAGCTAAGTCTAATATTGATGCATTAAAACGTGAACTTGAGAATACCCACGATGCTGACAATATTGAACGCATTAAAGATGAATTGGAATCTTGGAACGATGCGTTAGTAGATGCTCAGTATTCTGTAGAGGATTTACAGCACAGCTTTGTTGAAATGCGTGAAGAAATGGCTGATAAAGCTATTGATGCAATGAAGGAATATTATCAGAAACAGCAAGAGTTAGAGAATAAAGCGTTAGATAAACAAATCGAAAATATTAATAAAGTTTATGAAGCTAAAAAACGCTCCCTTTCTGATGAAATTAGTGAGAATCAGTATAAAAAAGAATATGACAAATTAACAAAAGACCGACAAGATTTACAACGTCAATATAATCTTACACTAACTGACAACTCACTGGACGCAAAAGCTAAGCGTAATGATCTTAAGAAGCAGATGGATGATTTAGACCAACAGATTGCTGATTTGAAAGAAAACCGTTCTAATGATCTCCGTCAACAAAGTTTAGATGATGAGCAGCAAAAAGAGTTGGATGCTAAAGATAAAGAGCGTGAAGCTTTAGATAAGAAATACAGCGACATTCTAGATAACAATAAGTATTGGGAGGACTTAAAAGACTCTATTGTTGCTGGAAACTTTAGCGAGACGGCTGATACAATTAATAAATTTATCGCAGATGCTTCAGCTAACTTTGGAGAATTAGGTACAGCGATTCAAAGTAACCTAGTTGAACAATTAAAAGAAGCTGCTAGTGTTATGGCTGTTATTAGTGGTACGGATGTTTCTAAGGTTAAAGCTACAGGTGCTTATGCTGGTGATGGAGGAAAGTTCTCCGAAGCTGACTTTAAGTATGTTGCAGGAAAAATACTTCAAGAAAAATCTGGAAACGTTAAGAATGGTCAACGTTTTATGGATATGGCTAAAACTGAAGGAGCAACAGTTGACAAATATGACAACATGAGTCTGGATGAAATTATGTCAACGATGTCTGCTGATGAAAAGATGTTGTTATCCAAGTACATCACGCAGTCTTCAACTAAGGATTTCACTGGTGATAAGAAACTTCAGGAATATGCCAAGAATTTAGCTTCAAGTACAAAAGGCAGCAATATCTCATCTTCTTCTAAATTCTCAGACGCTTTAGTAAGTTATGGTGGGAAATCGCAAGCTGGTCTTGGAGAAAAAGAACTGAAACAAGAAGATTTCGAGTTGTTAGCTGGAAAGTATTTAAGTTCTGTCGTAGCTAAACAAATGAAAGATTCTACAAGCATAGACGCATTGAAAAAAGTGAGTGAAACGTGGAAAGTTACTGCAAGGAATAAAGGAACGACTCTTGATCCAGATAATGCAGGATATACTTTTGATGAGCTTGCAAAAGGTATGTCTGATACACAAAAATCAATAATGTCTAAATTAATCATGGAGAAGATTATTCCTACTCTTATGGGTGAAGCGAAAGATAAGACTACGAGCATGGTAAAGAGTATGCAAGCTTCTATTGCTAAAGGTGGTAAAGATACATCAGGAAATTCAACTTTCGATGAGTTAATGCATCAATATAGAGTTTCCATTTTGAACGGAAGTGCTTCTTCTAATACAGCAAAAAGTAGTCTAGCTTCATTGTTAAGTACAGCATCTCAAGGCAGTGATTTAACAGCTAGCACTATTGACAGTAGTACGCTTTCTAAAATTGCAGACAGTTTGAAGACTTTTGCTAATACTCTTCCTAAAGCATCAACTCCTACTTCTACCCTAACTGATTCTATCAGTAAAGTTCTTCAAAGTATTACCATGAACATTAATATCGATAAGCTGACTGGAGACGCAAGTGGATTGAAGACTTTCTTCGAAACAATTCAGAAAAACTATACATTGAGAGGTGGAATCTAAGTTGTTAGAAAGTATTCATTTTAGGTACGGGGATGAAGGAAAGTCTGAAGCAGTGCATTCTTCTAACTTAGGAATCATTAATGTGCAAGTTCAGAGTGGATTGTTCAGCGAAGTCTTTCTTCCCACAAAAACAATTAACGAAACAAAAATAAGAGGCAGGGATGTTCCTTATCCACAAGGGGTTGAGTATTCTCCCCTTGAATTCCCTCTTACTCTCTTCTTTGATGAGGGCTACGACTCCAAGAAAATACGTGAAGTAGCAAGATGGCTATGTAAAGATTACTACGCCCCTCTTATCTTCGATTCAAATCCCGAAAGAATCTTCTATGCTCAATTTGTCAATGAAAGCAAACTTAATCACAATGGATGCAATGAAGGTTATGTTGAGTTAACCGTTAGATGTAACTCCCCTTTTACCTACTCTCATTTTAAACATTCCGATGATTTCTACATAGATAACCAAAAATTAATTGAAGTTAGAAATGATGGCGACTTACCTATTAAGCCTGAAATCACTATCTATAAAAAAGGGAAAGAACCTCTTTCAATTAGAAATTTATCAAACCAAGATGACCCATTTGAATTTATTGAATTGGAAGATGAAGAAACGGTGTATGTAGACAATCAGGAAGAATTTATTAAAACAGATATAACTGATATGGATAGATTTGATTCATTCAACGATGAATTTTTAACATTGGAGCGTGGAGTCAATCGGCTTTTAGTTAAGGGTTCTTGCATCATCCGTTTTAGATATCAGTTTGTATTCTTACAAGGTTAGGCACTAGTGAATGCTAGTGTCTTTTTTATATTGGGGAAAGGAGGAAACTTATGAGTTTTATAGATTATAACCACAGGATCAAACCTAATAAAGTAAGCCTTACACTCTCCCGACTCGATGATGAACAAACGTTTGCAAGATTAACAGATGCGTACAATATCAATGCAGTATTTAGGTTAGATGGCGAATTAAGTGAACTAAACTTTACTCTCCCCTATGATAAAACTGTTCGTCATGTTTTAGTTAAGAATCAAAATGCTGAAAAAATAAAAGAAAATTATCTTGTTAGATTTAAATATATGCATTTTGATGAAGTATTCATTATAACCAACATATCAGACAATATGGCTGAAGATGGAGATAGTAAACAAGTTCAAGCTTTATTACTCCCTCACGAATTATCAGGACAGATGATCAATTCATTCAGACAGGATGGTTTAAATTGTCGTCAAGTTTTATCAGGCGGAGCACCTAAACGTGATGAAGAAGGAAATATTCTTATTGATGATGATGGAAAAGAAGTTGATGTTGGTGGAATTCTTCTTAACACAAACTGGATGGTTGGAGAAATTGATGCTGAATTTGAAACAAGTACAAGGTCATATGATTGGGATGGAATCACTGCTTTAGAGGCACTGTTTCAATTAGCAGATACATATGATGCGCTAGTCACTTTTGACACTAAACAGAGAAAAATCAATGTAGTGAAACCTGACTCAGTTGGTAAGAATCAAAAGTTTACTGTCGGCTATGGTAAGTATGCTAAGAGTATGAGTCAAAGTAATGAGATGAGCGATGTTACAACAAGATTAAAAGCAACTGGTAAAGATGGATTAACCTTTTCAACTATAAATCCTAGTGGATTAGATTCTATTGACGATTACTCCTTCTTCCTCTACCCTTTCGAACGTGATATCAATACGAAGAAAACCATAAAATCAAGCTATCATATGCCAGATGATTTATGTCATGCTATTTACGATTATCAAGAATTAGTTGAAAGTAAAAGTGGAGAATTAAATAAATTATTTGATGAGTTAAATGATCGACAAAAAGAAATAGACAATCGTTCGTATGAATTATCTAATTTAGAAATTGCGTACACAACTATTGAAGATAAGCTTGAAGTTGCAAAGGCTCAAAATAAAGATTTGACGGATTTAAACTTAGAAGAAGCTGCTAAAAAACGTGAAGTTGATGATAAGAAAGCTCAAATTACTGATCTTGAAAATCTTCAAACAGAAGTTAGAAAGAAAATAGCAGCATTCCAAGACGAAATAGCTGTAGAAAATAACTTCACTTCTCAACAACTCTATGTATTAAACAAATTTACTAGAGTGCGAACATTTACAGATGATAAGTGTGTAACTCCTGAAGATTTACTTGAGCAGACTAAAAAACAAATGGATAAAGTAAAATATCCTCAGCTGACAGTCAACGTAGACATTGTAGACATATTTTCAATCATGGAAGAATATCGGAATTGGAGTAGGTTACAACTTGGCGATACGATTAAAATAAAGTATGAAAAAATAGGTATTAATGTATTAGCTAGAATTACGGAAATGTCTTTTGACTTTGAAAATCAAACAATCACATTGACTATTTCCAATGTAAAACGTGCTGAAACTGCTGAGAAAAAAGTAATGGATAAACTTCAACAGTCCTATTCGGGCGCAACATCATTTACTTCTAATAAGTCTAAATATGACAAAATTGAGAAAACAGCTAACCAATTAAATGATTACATGAATGGTGAATTAGACGCTACAAAACAAAGAATTATTGCTGGCGTTAATAACTCAGTAACTATTGATCGTAAAGGAATTAGAATTACAAACCCTGATTATCCAAATGATGTTGTCATATTACAGGCGGGAGTCACAGCGATCAGTCGAGATGGCGGAAATAACTGGCAAACAGCTATAACTGCTGAAGGGATTGTTGGAGAAAGAATCTTCGGTAAGATTATCGCAGGTAATAATTTGACCATTGACGCTTCTGATAAAGACGGTAATAAAACATTTACCGTTGACTCAAAAGGTGTTTGGCTTAACGGAATGGCGTTGTTTATCACTGGTGAAAATGACGAGAATTTAATTGAACGTTGGAATAAAGCTATTGCTCAAGGTGAAGTTTATAACGGTGTAAAAATTGATATTGTCGAAGGGTTGACTGTTACTAGAAGTGACGGAAAAGTAAAAACTGTTCTAAATGCTACGGAAGGGATTTCTATTTCTCATTACGATGTATCTTCTGAGGGTGATTGGACTAAGAAGTTCTATGTAGACACTGATGGAAAACTTATTACAAAAGACATTATTGCTGAACGCTTAATTATGACAGGCAATGATGGAAAACCTATTATTGATGCCACTACTGGTACAATTAACTTTGATAAATTTGTTAATCAAGTTGGTACGATTTCCCCTAATAATATTGATGTAACCAACATTAGAGTTAACGATAGCAACTTCACCGGAACTTTATCTGCCACGAAATTAAACCTCAGTGAAAATTTAAAGAACACAGTTGTTAAAGATGACAATGGAAATACTGCTTTCTCCATTGATTCAAACGCAAAAGTATCTATTCCCTCTCTAAGTAACACTACTTTAAAAGGTACAACCAAAGTTCAAGATACATTAGATTTATCTTCTTCTACAATTAAATTAGGAAATAAGCGATGTGGGGTAAATGTTTCTGTTACTGCAAATGCTGCTACGTTCAGTGTAGCAGGATTAAGTGAGACTGATTCTTCATATGGAGTATCAATTACACCGGCTTGGAACACGAATTATTGGGTAACAAATAAAACAGCTACCAGTTTTGTAGTTAATTTTGGAACACCTCCCTCTTCTGCTGCTACGTTTGATTGGAACATATACAGAGTTTAAGTAAAACATGAATTTTAAAGAGTTCAAGATACTATATATAGTATTTTATCTGATGATTAAATCTACATATGGTATTTTGAACCCATCTTTTAAGAAGGATGTGAGACATGAAATGAGACAATCAAAAATAACATATCAAGAATTATCGCAAACACTTTTAGAACAGTTTGACAAATTCATAGCTGCATCCCATGATATTGAATTGATTTCTGATAATGTTAACAATGCTCTAGTTATAAATGAAAAAGTCGAAGATTTAACCACTAAGGTTAATTCATTATTAGACGAGATTGATAGAATCTACCTTGCGATTAACGATGCGAACGATACTATACAGAATTTAGTCAACTACAGATATACGCTCAGTGATGAAACATCTGTTAGCTATCTCAGCGCACCATTAGAAGAAGATGCTGTTGTTGCTGTAGTTGAAGAAACCAATCAAACAGGCGACTTTTTCAATGGTGATGATATTCCTTCTTCCCCTTCTACTGACTAAATTTACAAGAAAGGAGTCAATTGAATGAAAAAAATTTTAAGACACGGAAAAAATCACATTAGTACTGATTATGCTTCGGAAGTGTCTCTTGATATACAAGGTACTACGTTGATCCCCATGTCAAACTCTATACTTAAATCATCTGACTACTATGTGTTAGCTAACAAGGATGGGAAAACTTCAGTTCAAGTTGGAAATAAAATTTATAGTGGAGTTGCTAAATTCAAGGGGAATAATTCGAGAGCCATCATGAGGCGTAAGATTACATTTAAGGATAAGTCACAAGGAAGTACTTTTTATAACCCTCATACTATTGTTAGCAAAGCCAGTAAAACACTACTTAAACCTACAGATTCCAACTTATTAGAGTTAAATCAAGACTTTTTGGATAGAGTGTCTATGGATGATTTCGGAGTAACAAATTACACTATTACTGAAACTACAAAAGATAATATTCCTCAATTCATTGTATCTCTTAATATTGTAGAAGAGATCGAACGTGAATTTGGCAAAATACCATATGCTACGGTTTCAGGTAAAAAAGAGTGGATTAAAGTTTATGTGGATGAACTTAATTTTTCAGTTGTTGCTAAAAAAGCCAAAGCAAATGTATTCATCCCCTCTTCCTCTTCTTACGATTCTAACCTTTTGAAGAAAAATGACACGAGTACTACAAATAGTCTTGATTTTACCTTTTCTAATGATGTATTAACCACCCCTAAACAACTTAAAGACTTAATTGATGATAAAGGATACATCCACTTTATTGTTTATGGAGATGTAGCCACCTCTTCTACTACCCCTAGCTCTATCACGGTTGGTTTTATAAATGCGAGTATTAAATTAAATAGTAATCAGACATTGCAAATTCCACGACTACCTCTATATAAAGTCACTGAATTTGAGTATGAAAGTGTTTTAAGTCGATGGGGAATTGAAAAAACATGTAACCTCTTCCCTCCTGTTGACGGAGTTCAAGATTTAGTAAATCCGTATATTGGAATTGATTCAGAGTCAGGAAATGAACTATTTGGAGAAATTACTCTAAGAGGGCTACTAGGTAAGAATGATTCGTTGAACAAAAGTGGAGATAGTTGGATTCACGTTAAGCATTGGGAAAAACTTGAGCTTGCTGTCAGTAACAATAAGGCTTCATTTGATGAGCTATATAGTGAAATAGTGCTTATTAACAAAGCTGATAAAACTATTGTTGAAGATTTCATAGTTGAGGATTCTTTTATAAAGACACCTTCGATTATGGTAGGTAATATTACCGTTTACTATTCTAAATTGACTCCTGATGCTATCGATGTGACTGATTATGTACATGGAAAGCTTACTATTTACGGAGATTCAGATATTCATGTAACTTCAGGAGGAAGCATTTACTACAACCAAACTCAAAACTCATATCAGTATGATCCAATTGACAGAGATGCAGTATTTGGAGACACACCAAATGTCCAACATGTTGTGGCTGAATACCGTCAATTGCTAGATAGCAGCCTTGGAAGAATTAATATGGAGAATCATTCTAATTCAGAAGCGGTAGAAGGTCTATATACAATTATTTCAAATCAAGCTGAGACGATTGAAGCGTTACATTATAAGTATAGTCAAATTTATAAACTACTTCAATCTGTCATTAATAAATAGAAAGGAGTTGCTATGATTGAGTTTCTTTGATAAAAACATCCCTCAGCCTATTCATATTCTCAAGAGAACAGGAAGTCAAGATAATCCCCATTTAGACATTGAAGAAAACATTTCTATGACAGTTAATAGAATCATACTAAAAGAAATACCAGTTCAATATTATGGACTTTTAGTTAGCTCTTCATCCGGTGAGTATTTTAATGAAGTTAAGTCTCTTGATAAGTTAAATGAAACTACTTATCATGTGGACTACACTTATGGGGTTGTGACATTTAGTGATTCAGTTATTGGAAAAACATTAGACTTTACCTATAAAGGTGAAGGTTTTATTTTACTATCAGCAGATCGTATCTTTATTCACGATGAACAAGGATTTGCTGTTGAAACTCTACAAGAGTTAATTGATTTATGCAAGACATCTACAGAAGAATATACACAGTTAATTACATATAAAGTGCAACAACTTAATCAAAAACTAGTTCAAGCTGATTCAGCTATCAATAACGCAAATAATGCAGCTTCACAAACTCGACAAGCTACTGCCGATTACCAAGCTGTTACAGATAAAACGAAAAAGATTTATAAGCCTATGGTGAACACATACGCAGACATTTTATCCACTTACCCTAATCCTGAAAACGGTTGGACAGTTACAGAAAAACAATATGGGTTAACATATCGATGGGATGAAACGGAATGGGTTAATATTGCTGCTTCTGAAGTATACGAAGGTTTCAATGTCCATATAGGTGAGTATCCTCCTGATAATATTAATATGTTGTGGGTCAAAGTTACAGGTGTGACTGGTTATAAAGCACGAGTTGTAGCATCTGAAACTCCGCCTCAAGGAAACTCAATTTGGTGGAAAATAGATTAAATAATTAAATTAATAAATAAGAGGTGAATATATTGTCAAATTTAATGTATCCCAACCCCGTGACTGGGGAATACGAAGAACTAAAAGTTGATACTAGGTTGACTACACTGGAAAATAAAGTGACTATCAATATTGACTCAAGTTTAGTGAACATCGGCATTACAAAATTCAACCCTGTTGATGATGTATTAATGGTTTTTCAAAACTCCACTTTCCTCTCCCCTGATGAAGAATATACTCTTGATACAGGTCTATTGGCAATCAGACATATTAATTATCCTTTGGAAAAATGGGATAAAAACTCATCCTTCTTCTTTTTAGTTTTTAAGAATGTTAGAAGAGAAATTGAAACAAATGATGGTGCCTTATTACAGGATGGCTCTGTAACAAATGCGAAATTGGCTTCAACAATGCAAATCGGAAGTCTTTTAAATTTAACCACAAATGTAAAAACTGATGTCGTAGCAGCAATTAATTCTACAAAAAGTGAAATTAATGATTTAATCATTAAAACTGCTGAATTAGATGAATTACTTGAAGATGCAAGTGAAAAATCAAATGCAAACACTTTAGAATTGTCAAATTCACGTAAGGATACTACTGGATTTACACATGATACTATTTCAGATCGCTTAAATTCGGACTTTTTAAATCATGAAACTAGACTAAACGACATTGTTATAAGCATTCGAAATTTTAATCACGTAGGAGACGGCTTGACAGACGAGACTACTCTATTTCAGAGTATTGAGGCTGGGAACGAAAACAAAGTAATTGATTTAATCGGAAAAACATTTGTAGTTACTGAATTCCCTAGAAAAAATAAATATATTAATGGATTCTTTATTGTTAAGGGGAATAATAATGCTCTTGGGGCAGGATATGTTTCAACTATCCAAGCAGGAAACGCAAACGTTATTATTGGACGACACGCTGCTAGAAACTATAGACCGGGGGATCAATACACTACTAGTGGTGCAGGTCACAATCTAATCGCTATTGGTAGTAATGCAATGCTCAATGCAGGGTCTTATATTAAAAACTCTACTGCTATTGGCATTGGAGCTTTAACATCATGCCAATACGGACGATATAACATTGCAATTGGTTTAGAGAGTCAATTCTATGTTAATGGAAAATCTGTCAATGGATTTGAAGGAACTCGTAATACATCAGTTGGTGACAATAGTATGCGTTTTAATAAGGATGGATACTCTAACATCGCAATGGGGCGAAATGCTCTACAAACAAATGAACATAGTAACTGGAATGTAGCATTAGGTGCTGGATCAATGTCAGGTTTTGCTCCTCTAGATTTAGATGACAGAACAATCCTCAACCAATCCCCTCAATCAGCAAGTTATCAAACTGCTGTCGGCACAAACTCCCTACAATGGTCAAACGGTGAAGAAAACGTTGCGATTGGAACTAACTCAGGACGTGATATTAAGATTGCAACACGTAATACTGCTGTTGGAACTTATTCGTTGGAATCTCTTGAGAAAAGCATGTCAATTGACGGCAAACAAAGGTTTTTCATCAATCCTTTGAATGGTACTTATACATGGACTGGAAACACAATTTCAATAAATATGCCCGGTCATGGTCTTTCTGTAGGCTTTAAGCCCTTACTTAAGATCGGTACACATGAACCTCGATACTTTACCGTTAATACTGTAAATGGGAATGTATTTTCTGTAACTTCTAACATATCTTCTGCTGTGACTTTAACGGGTGTAGCAGTTATGAACGAGTATTCTAATCTTACAACTGTGGAAAAAAGTTGGGACAATGTTGCTATTGGTATAAAAGCAATGAGAGCTTCTGAAAAAGGTAATTTTAACACGGCTGTTGGCGGTTTAACCCTACATAATGTTAACGGAAATGGAAACACTGCTGTTGGATACCTCTCAGGCAATGCCTTAACACAAGGAAACTTCAACACTTCAATAGGTTACGGTTCATTGCGTTTTGACTTTGAAGGAAATCTTATCCTAAATGTGAACAATAGTACAGCTATCGGATATAATTCACGAGTAACTGGAAGTAATCAAATTCAATTGGGTGACGGTCAATCCTCCCTATATGCATTCGGAGCTTTACAGAACCGTTCAGATGCTCGTGATAAGGCAGATGTGCGTGATACAGTTTTAGGGCTAGATTATATTAATATGCTTCGTCCTGTAGATTATAGATATGATGCTCGTGACGATTATAACGAACTTGATGAAAATGGCAATATGGTTAAACTTCCCAAAGATGGTAGCAAAAAGCGGAACAGATACCATCATGGTCTTATTGCTCAAGAAGTTGAGAAAGTATCACAATTAATTGGTATGGACTTTGGAGGTTTACAGAATCATAGTGTAAATGGAGGAAGCGATGTTTACAGTATCGGATACAGTGAATTCGTAGCCCCTTTAATTAAGGCTGTTCAAGAATTAACAGCGAAAAATAAAGAACGTGAAGAAGAAAATGTCTCTTTATTAAAAACAGTTAATCTATTAGTTGAGCAAGTTTCAACTCTACAAGAAAAAGTAAAAGCATTGGAAACTAATTAACAGAGTGAGTCTATTTTAGGCTTACTCTTTTTATTTTGTCTACGAAAGGAGAAAGTTGTATGGCAAAAGTCAATAAAGATAGACTCGAAGACCAAATTGTTGATCAGTTGGACGGTTTTGAAGCCTTAACTCAGAAGATTAATTATTTGGCTGAAGATATCGATGCTGCTCTTTTAGTTAATAAGATAGTGTATGACACTAATGAAGCTATTGGAGATATGACTAGTTTACAGACCGATCAAAAAGATAATTTAGTTAATGCTGTAAACAGTACAAACGTTAAAGTAAGCTCGTTAGCCCAAGCTCCCAATGAATACGAATGGCTGTCAGAAGCAGGTCAATTAGAGTATACGCTTCCAAACAATTCTTCATATAATCCTAATCTAAAATGGTTAGAAGTTATTGTTGGTGGAGCACCTATCGCACCAAGTCTAATTGAAAGAATCCCTCCTAACAAATTTAAACTCCTTCTCTCTCCTTCTGATATCCTTGAAGGGTTACGAGTTGTAGCTAGATGGGTTGAGCCAATTATTGCTGGAGATGGAAGTGAATCTGGAAGGCTTCATCATACTTCTCATGAAATTGGTGGAAATGATGAATTAGATTTAACGAAGCTCAAAGGTTACAAAGAAAACGTGTCTGATAAGTTAGGAGATTTTAATAATTTAGATACAGCGTCTAAGAATAACCTTGTATCGGCAATTAATGAGACGGTTTTAAAAACTAAAGATAATGCTGAAGCAATTGGTGAAAATGCTAATAAAATAGAAACTTTATCTAAATCAGCAAATGAATACGAATGGATTTCCTCTGCTGGTCAAGTAGTCTATACCCTCCCTTCTAATACTACATATGACCCTAATACAAAGTGGCTTGAAGTTAAAGTTGGTGGTGCTCCGGTTCCCCTAAGTAAAATTCGCAAAGACTCTCCATCTCAATTTACTCTCCTTGTTGACAGTTCAAAAATTCCGGCAGGTGTTACAGTAGTAGCTAGATGGACTGAAACTTATGTGCCTGCTACATCAGGTCATGAAGCTACTCATTTAGCTGGTGGCACAGACGAGATTGATATTACTAAGTTAAAGGGATTTAAAGAGAGCATTGATGACAGAATTGGGATTTTACAGACAAGTGTAAATGATAATGCTACAAAATTGGCAGAAAAAGCGACTTACACAGATAACGTCAACACTATGATTGCGACAAATTTTAAGTTGAAAGATATAGTGAATACATTGGGGTACTATTCAGCTTTTGATGGTGGATCAGCAACTTATAAAATCGTTAATTCTGGAACAGCAGATGGTTTTAGCATAATCTCCTTAAACAATGGATTGTTTGCTCAGTTAGTTACTAAAAATAACACAGTTAACTGCTTTCAACTTGGTATGATTGCTGATGCTGTTCAGTACACATTTACATATTCAGGAACAGGAACATGTTTAGACGGAACAAGCAAGCAGTTTTGGAAGAGCTCAGGAAACAATGGCGTGTTAAATACTACAAGGTTTCAAGTCGCCTTGAATAAAGGGTACAAACTTGTTATTCCGAAAGCAAGATTCTTTATGGATTGTGATTCAACTGTAGTTCCTTCTCGATTAATTAAAGTACCAGATAATGCAACAATTATTGGAGATAGCAAGTTTTCTTCTATTTTGGTTAACGCTATGTTCGTGGGATGGTGCAATAATGTTACTCTGAAGAATTTTAGTATGGAGGGTGTATGTGTTGATATAACACCGCCTAAACCAATTGAACAACCTGACGCTGCTAATGTAAATAATGTGGTTTATTTCAATAATACAGAATATATGGATATTAATAAGGATTACTATATTCATAACCGTCAAAGTCAAGGGAATGTGAATTACAGTGCCATTGGATTTGTTCCTACCGTAACAGATACGACCTCTGTGAGCGGTTTCATATTTGAAGACATCGTAATCAAAAACTATTTCAATGGCATTATTGTAGGAGATCGCCCAAATACACCAAGTAACCGCAAAGCCTACAATATGGACGTAAATCGTTGTCACTTCGAAAATATATGGTATCATGGCGCTGGCGGTTCACAGATTATTAACATAAAAATTCGCAATTCCTATGCTAAAAATCTATTTTGCGGTTTGATAGGTGACTTCTCTAGAGGCTGTGAAAACGGGATTTTAGAGAACAACGTACTAGAAAAATGTTCAGCTATGACAAAAGGTGAAACCTACAACCAAACTCTCGATAGCGGCAATACCTACACAAGTATTCCAAATAAAAATTTATGCATCAAACATAATACATATCGAAATAGTCCTACTCCTTCAGATGTACATTATAAAGGTCAGTCAGTTATTCGTATTACTGGAGATGGTATTATTGACGGCAATACTATTCATATGCAGCATTACCAAACAAAAGGTATATTCGTTGCTCCGTCAAGAATAGACGAGAAGGTTCGTGTAAAAGTTATAAATAATGAAATCATCTGTGCTCATAACAAACACCCAAGAGTTAATGGTACAGACGGATTGAGTACTTATGATGTTTTTGCTTTTTCTGTTATTCCTGATGAAGTGAACGGATTTAATAAAGGTTCAAATATTAAGTTTTCAAACAATACAGTTCGCTTCCGTGATCCAGCGGATAATGGAAATGCGAAAATGTTTTTGATCCAGAACTGTGTGGACAATGTTATAGTAGAGCATAATACATTAATTAATGAGCGCACAACACCGCAAAACGTTAATTTCTTGAATATTGATTATTGGTATAACATGGAAATTGGAAATATCCTAATTAGAGGCAATAAAGTAGACAATGTGAACTACTTTACCTATATGACAAAGGCTATTGCTGGAAATCTTATTATTAAAAATAATGTAGTGGATAATTGCACATATTTCTTGAGTACTACCAATAACAGCATAACAGCAAACTATTATGCCCAATTGGATGTAGATAGTAACAAAGTATACAGTGCGCTCAACTTCTTATATTTGATTAATAAAAATCAACCGTCTGTCTATATTCGTAATAACCAAGTGGAAAGCACACAATGGTTTTTAAATACTTTATCGAGTACGTTTGGTGATGTTCATATCACCCGAAACTTTGTAAACTATGCGAACGGTACGTTATCCACCAATAGTGATTATCGTTATTTTATTACATTGAATCAAAATGGCTCAGGAGGTCTTTCAATGAACAGTTTTATAATGGAGGGAAATACATTATCCAACCGTTCAGCTAAAGTTCCTAGTTTATCGGCAAGGTTTGAAGCTATATGGCTATCAAACTTGACAGGAACACTTGATACATTCCAAATGACCAATAACAAACTGATTTGTCAAGATGATTGCGTAAAGATCACAATGGTGAGCGGTGGGGCATTGACAATTAATAAAACTATTATTTCTAATAATGATATCAACTTTATAGGTGTTTTGGATGGACGAACAGTTTACCTATTGAGTACAACCGCTTCTTATCTAAGCAAAGGATTGGTTAGCAATAACCGTATCACCAACGGATATTCAGGTACGCTAACTCTTAACTTGTATGGAGTGTTAAATCAATACAATAACTACAATATCGCAAGTTCAGGAACTGTGAACTTATCAAACAATACAGCGACAAGTATGTTGATTTCGTAGTGAGTAATTGGAACAAAACACGTATTTAGAAATTAGTTTTTAAACCAAGCCTTCTCTTTAGAGGGCTTTTTATATTTCTCAAAAAGGAGGAAAATGTATGGATTTTATTGATGCAAGAATGGTTTATGACACTGACGGAAAAAGTGTTATAGATAAAATTGGGATTTTACAGACAAGTGTTAATGACAATTCTTCGCAATTGGGAGATAGCGTGAAAAGACTAGATGAGATTTCTGTTTCTTTGGTTAAATTTCCTCGCTTAAGCGGTGAAACTTCTGATAGTGGAAGAATAGAAAGGGCGTTATCTTCAATTGAAAGCGGAGGCATAAGAAAAACACTCCTGTTGCCACCGTATGTGCAAATAGAAAGACCTATTTTATTAAAGTCGTATGCAAAAATAGTAGGTCAAGGTGAATACCGATCTCAAATAGCCTTAACTTTAGGATTTACTGGTTCTTTTGTTATCGGATTAAATGACTCAAATGTAGGATATATTGAACTTCATGACATTAATATTGTTGGAACAAATGTAACCTCTAAAGCTATCGATGGACTCAATTTAACAAATGGATTCGATGAAATGATTGGGGAAGCACATCACAGACTTTCTAACATACTTATACGTGATATGTCCGGTAAAGGTATGGTGTTGGTAGGTAAGGGTGCGCTGTTAGTTAATGGTATATCTGTTTTGCGTACAAAAGATGTAGGTATAGACGTTAAAGTTTGGGATAGTACATTTAATAACCTAGATGTTGGATTCGGTGGTTCAATTGGTATTAAGATTGATGGAGGTCCTAACCGATTCACTAATTGTAAATCATGGGCTAATAACATCGGTTATCAAATTGTTTCTGATAGACACATGTTAATTGCTTGTGAAGCACAAGAAAACTGGGATGTATCGTTTGAAATATTAGGGAAAAATAACACCTTAGATGTTTTAATCGATGGTGTCGGGTACAATAGGCTAACTTCAACTTTAAGTGATATAGGGTTAGGTTTTAAGTTACCTTCAACTGCTACAGGAAACAATATACGTGGCTCAGGTTGCAATGGAATATTCGGAGATGTTAGCACCACATGTTTCAAACAGTTGCTACAATGTTCAGGGTTTAGCAATATTTTTATATTTACAGGGGCTGATTGGCAGTCCAGTGTTAATGCAGATATTGACAACACAACTAATCAAATTTTTATTAATGGTAATTTAAGTTCTTATAGCATTAATAAATCTTCTGTTTTTAGAAGCTCAGCCACTACAAATAAAAATGGTGTATACGTGGGTAACGATGGAGCGAGAACAAACAGTTCAGGTATTTTTGCTAATACAGGCGGAACAACTAATACGAATCATGGTATATCTTTCAATTCAGACAGTATATCTGTGGTTATGTGCGGTAACAATGTTTTACCTTTATTCAACACAATGAATATTGGTAGTTCAACTCAGTCATTCAAAAATGGATTTTTCAATGGATTTATAGGTAATGGAGCGTATACAACTGCTACAAGACCAAGCACAGGTGTTCCTGTTGGTGGTCAAATCTTTGATTCTACATTAGGTAAACCTATTTGGTGGAATGGGACTGTATGGAAAGATGCTACAGGTGCGACAGTTTAAATAAAATGTGTATTTTAAAGTATTATTAGTGTCTAAAAACGTTGATATAACGGCATTTCTGAAGTCTGCTTTTTCGGTAGGCTTCTTTATTTTGTGATAAAGGAGTGAATTACACTATGTCACGAGGAAATGGTTGGAAAGGCTCGCAAAGTATCACAACATCGACTGCAAATAAAGAATTAGTACCAGACTCCCCTCCCGAATGGATTAATGTTAAATTTGGATTTTACAAATTTGAATTTAGAAATCTACAAAGCTGTACGATTAAAGTTAACGACAGCTCCCCTATTTTCCTCAATGCAGAGCAGGGATTCACCAGTGACTCTAAAGATGCGCTAATTACTAGTTTCATAGTTGTAGAATCTGGAGTTCAATATCAGTGGATTGGAGCTTACTAACTAAAATTTAAGGAGGAGTGAAAATTGTCTGGTATATTTCTAAACACAAGGAGGAATATTATGGGACTTATTGATGGACGAATAGTTCAAGATACAGATGGAGTTAGTGTAGTTGAAAAAATAGGCAATTTATCAAAAGCCGCAAATGAATATGAATGGACTTCAACCGCAGGGCAAGTTGTCTACACTCTCCCCTCTAATGCCGCATACAATCCCAACACAAAATGGCTAGAAGTTAAGGTAGGAGGAGCACCGATTCCTTCAAGTAAAATACAAAAGGATTCCCCTACTCAATTTACTTTACTTGTAGATAGTGCGAAAATCTTTGATGGAATGAAAGTAGTTGCCCGATGGGTTGAGCCATATGTACCTGCAACTTCAGGTCATAAATCAACACACGCTGCTGGTGGTCAAGATGAGTTAGATGTGACTACATTGAAAGGCTATAAAGAAAGTGTTGGGGATAAGATTGGTGCTTTACAAACTGACCTACCTCAACGTGCAATTAACGTTAGGCAACCGCCGTATAATGTTAAATTGGATGGAACGGATGAGAGTGCTAAAATAAAACAGGCTGCCTCAGATTTAAACTCTTTAGGCGGCGGAATTTTATTCTTTCCTAAGGGCGAGTATATCGCTCATGATCTAATTCCCTATTCTAATATGAAATGGGAAGGGTCACAAGCTATACTCAAAAGACCTAATCAAACATCGTCAGATACACCTAAGTATATAATTGGTTCTGTTAATAGGAATATAGAAAATTTCTACCTACAAGGCATGACAATTGATGGGAATTATAAAAATCTTGGTTACATCAAAAATGGTGTAAAGCCAACAATTCAAGATGTAATGATTCGCAATAATACGACAGGTTACAAAATTAAAAATCTTCTCTTTGAGAATTGCACATTTATCAACGGAACAAACGAAGCGTTGGGTGTTCATGGGACGTATACAAACGGAGACATTTGCCGTGATGTTGAACGTGTAGATGTTATAAATTGCACGTTTGAAAACATATATGGTAATGCTATTTTTATGTGGGGAACGGACTTAACGGTAAAAGGTTGCAAAATGTACAACGTAGATGATACAGGAATTGGTTTGGATTTAAGTATTAATACAGTTGTGAAAGACAATATTTTGAAATACGACATTAACCATACAGGCTATAAATACTTGAACGGCGTATGCGGAATCGCTGGTGCTTTCTTTGCTCAAAAAGAAACCATTGTAAAGGATAACTATGTCGTTGATTATTTAATTCCGTTAAAAGTAGACCCTGTTAATATCACAACAGATAAGGCAGCTAGATTAGCACTAATCGAGAGTAATTTTCTTTCTTCCCCTAACCGTACTAGTTCTGACGGTCTGTTACGTATAATGGGCGGTTCAAAGCTAATTGTAAGAGGTAATACAATCAATGCATATAACAACTATGGTCATGGTATATCTCTTCAACAGAACGATAACTCAATCAATCCTGCCGACATTGTGCTGGAAAATAACCATATTTACGATACTTTACGGGCTGGAATTTACGGGAAAAATACTACAACATTAAAGATAGATGGTGGTTCGTTAACGGATTGTGGAAAGTCAGGTCAAACCTTTCCTGTTGATTCGATTTACTTAAATACGGTTACTGATTTTTTTATCACAGGTGTTAAAGTTAAAAATAGTGGTCGTGACTCTATATTTGTTGAGTCATGTACGGATGGACGCATAACGAATAATGATACTACAGGAGCACAAACAGTTTTCACCTCAACGAATGTTTATAAAAGGTTGAATTATACAGCAGGCAAACCATCTACTAATGAAGGTTTTTCAACATTCAGTGGTACAGGAGTACAAACAACGTTTTTAATTCCGCACGGGCTACCTAGTCAGCCGAAAGGAGGAGTTGTTACACCTTGCACAGCAACAGCGGCAGCTCCTTTTTATGCGTCATTCGATGCTACGAATATAAATGTTGTTTTTACGACAGCACCAGCAACAGGATCGAACAACCTTAAATTTTCGTGGTATGTATTCGTTTAGTTTACATTTAATTAAAATGTGTATTCAGAAATTATCTTTAATCTAAGTCCTCTCTTTAGAGGACTTTTTATATTCTATAAAGGAGGTAAATACATGGATTTTATCGATGCGAGAGCAGTCTATGATATAGATGATAAATCAATTTCTGATAAAATTGGAGATTTACAGAAAGATATGACAGGGAGGTGTATTAGTATTCTCTACCCCCCTGCCCCTCTAGTGAGTGCTAAAGGTGATAATACAAATGAAACGACGGTCATACAGGCTATGCTAGATTATGCAGGGCAAAATGGGATTCCTTTGTATATCCCAAAAGGAACGTTTAGAGCTAATCTGATAATTAAATATGGTGGAACAACTATTTTGGGTGGCGGAAGAAATAGTATTTTAAAATCTGCTTTAGGTAGTGTAAACCCTATTCTGTCCACACCTTATAACGGCACAAAAATAGATAGAATCACTGTATCTAATCTGTACTTGCAAGGTAACTGGACAGAAGATTCTGCAATCACAACTCAAGATGGATTACGTTTGTTAAGTGGGAATGCTTTTGTATCGAATGTAGAATGTCGTCAAATATGTGGAACGGCATTCTTTTTAGATGGTGCAGGACAAATGATTAATTGTGCCGTGAATTATACTAATAAATATGGTTATCACATCGGTACAGATTGTGGTTTATCTAATTGTAGTGTAGGATGCTCTACTAGTCATGGTTTTTATTTAGCTGCCGGAAATACTAGACTCAACAACTTATTTGCATGGATGAGTGGTACAAGTAGACTGGATGGCAATGGTCAATGGATTATCAATGAAAATGTAAACGGCTTTTATTTTTCAGGAGCGCAAGGTTTGATCGGGAACAATCTGCATTCAATGGCTAGTACTGGTGAAGGATTCTACTTACAAAATTCATCCCGAAACAACCTTAATTTTGTAGCTAGTAAAAATGGTAAAGGCTCTAAATTTAAAAAAGCAGCAGGGATATCACTGTATCGTTCAGCC